>VOFB01000747.1_pt1 | contig 68364 bp, 106 predicted proteins | sample 5384141 | NCBI WGS metagenome assembly VOFB01 (sample SAMN12384721, study PRJNA508395) | human gut metagenome | isolation source: healthy gut A | host: Homo sapiens
ATTCTCACATTCTTTTTTGCTAATCTCATATAACTTCTGAGTATTAGAACTGTTTCGACCACCTATAACAATCATGGCATCTACCTTTGATGCAATCTCCTGCGCCTCCCTTTGGCGCACAGACGTAGCATTACAGATAGTCTTATAAGCAGTAACATTATACAATTTATTTCGAATAATATCAACAACATTATGAAATTTTCTGTAATTAAAAGTTGTCTGGCTGACTATTGATATATTCTCGCTTGGTTTGTACTCCCCGTTAAGACATGACTGAACGAATTTTTCTGCTTCTTCCTCAGTACCTATGACAACCGGCTCACTCATGCACCAGCCCATAATGCCTTTTACCTCAGGGTGTTTTCCATCTCCGATGATTATAACTGTATGACCTTTTCCACATTCATCCATAACTATGTTGTGTATCTTTTTGACAAACGGACAGGTGGCATCTATAATCTCATTTCCATTTTTCTCGAGAATATCATACACTCTTTTTTCTGCACCGTGTGAACGTATGATGACTTTGCTGTCTTTTATCTGATCCAGTTCATCATCTTCTAAGATCTTCACACCATGCTTTGCCAGATCTCCGACAACTTCCTCATTGTGAATTATCTGTCCATACGTGTATACATTCTTCTCATCCGCATGTTTGTAAGCCGTGTCGACTGCCCTCTGCACACCAAAGCAGAACCCTGCCGACTTTGCTAGCAAAATCTCCATACTCAAACCATCCTTGTACAAATTATATATTACTTTCTCTCATTTGCAAGTCTGATGATCTGTGCTGCGACCTCTTCAATTCCCATATCAGAACTATCAACTAAAATTGCATCATCAGCCCTCTTTAATGGAGCTGTCTTCCTCTCCATATCCTGTTTATCCCTTGCTGCTATATCCTGTTCTATTTTATCACGATCGACACCAGCCTCTCCCTTTGCCACCCGCACAAATTTCAGTCGCTCCTCTTTTGTGATCTCGTTTACTTTTTTATCCGGATCGATCCCGGATAATCCGATCATGACCGGGATCATTTTGCCGGGAAAAAGCTTTCCAATGGAATTTTTGAACTGTTTGTTTTTGCTTCCTCAAAATCTTTCAACACACGCTTGTCTAACTGTTCTTCCGTGAGTGCCGGCTTTAAGTCGATCTCCATTGCAAGAGGCTCTTTTGCGATATCCGGCCTGATCATCGCACTTGCAGTCAGAATCAATGGTCCGCTGACGCCAAAATGCGTAAATAGCATTTCTCCGAATTCATCGTAAAGTACCTTCTTTCCACGGCAAATACGGACATTGACATTTTTAAAGAAAGTCCCTGCATCTCCCTGACATAGTCTTCTTTTGCGTTAAACGGCACACAAAGGGAAGGTCTTATCTCCGTCACAGTATGTCCTGCCTCTTTTGCAAAGCGGTAGCCATCCCCGGTTGATCCTGTTGTCTGATAGGAAAATCCTCCGGTGGCAACGATCACATCATCCGCCTGGATTTTTCTCTCCATCAGAAAGCCGCACACCACATACCTTTTTTTTGTCCCTTCCCCGGAATCTTCATATAATAATGTGTCCACTTCACTGTGAAGTCTGATCTCCACCTGATCTTTTTTAATACACACTGCAGTCTTTACGATCACGTCCGAAGAATGATCTGAAACCGGGAAAATGCGGTTTCCGCGTTCATTTTTACCGGCGCCCAGCCTGTTCAAAAAATCAATGACCATCTGGTTATCATATGCGTAAAATGCACTGTATAAAAACTTCCGATTGGTCATGACACTGTTAAAAAGTACATCCATATCACTGGAATTGGTAATATTACACCGGCCTTTTCCTGTGATAAAAAGCTTCTTTCCCAGTTTCTCATTTTTTTCCAATAATGTTATATGATGACCATTTTCTGCTGCAGCGATTGCCGCAGACATTCCGGCAGGTCCTCCGCCGATCACAACTACTCTACTCATTAAATTCGGTATCTCCTATTTTTCCATATCGCATTTTAATGGAGTCATCAATATAATTGATCTCATCGTTCTCATATACCTGATATTCATCCCAGATATCTTCTAACATCTCCAGCGTTTTTGCAACTTTTTTGCGGTTCTTCATGCAAAGTGCAACGATCAGCGCATTGATGACACTGAGCGGTGCTACCAGAGAATCCACAATCGAAGCCATATCACTGTCCGCAATGAGATTGCAGGAGGAATACAGATTCATCGGGGAATGTACACTGTCTGTCAATGTGATTACTTTTGCATTCCGGTTATTTGCAAATTCCAATGCCTTTAAAGTCCGCATGGAATAGCGTGGGAAACTGATCCCGATAATCACATCATCCTTTCCAATCCGGACCATCTGTTCAAAAATCTCACTGGAGAACTGCTTGTCTGAAGTAAATGCACATTATCAAACATCAGGTTAAAATAGAATGCCATAAAAGGATGCTAACGGCGCACAGCTCCGATTCCAATAATATAAATGTGCTTTTGCGTTTAAAATGGTATTCACTGCGATCTCAAATGCTTCCTGATCGATTTTCTCCAACGTGGTATTGATCTTGTCCGCATCCGAGTGCAGGACCGATTCCAATATTTTCGACTGACTGATTCTTCCATAGGTCACTTCCATACGCTGGATCGAATTCAGCTTGTTTCTCACAAGTTCTTCCAATGCATTCTGGAATTCCGGATACCCTTTGTATCCCAAATGTGTTGCAAAACGCACAACGGTTGATTCACTGACGCCAACTACTTCACCTAATCTGGCGGCTGTCAGAAAAACTGCCTTTATCATAATTATCTGTGATATATGTAGCTAATAACTTTTTGTCCCTTGCTTAATCTGCTGTAAGATTCATTAATACGATTACTCAGATCACGCGTATTACCCATAGTTCCCCATCCTGTTATCAATTTCTGTCCGGCAGCTTTTTACATAGTATCTGTGCTTTCGGAACATTTTCAAAATTCCAACATTTTAATTATAGCAAATAGGAACTTTTTGCAAGAAAAAAGAGGCTGAAAACCAGCCTCTTTTCTGTCCTGTCTTATACCGGATATGCTCCGTTCTTTGTATCTGCTACCGTTGCATCTACTTTTTCTGCTGAGCTTCTCTGTATTTGAAGAAGTCTGTGGCAACCTGTGGGAATAAAGCATATGTTAATACATCTTCATCCTGCTGTTTCCACTGTTTCATCTCAGCTTCGATCTTGTCTAATTCAGGTTCAAGCAAGTCTGCATATCTGCATGTGATCGCATTCTTCTTATCCTCGCCAAGAACCTTGTCAACAACCTCTGGATTGAAAGGTTTTACTGTCTGACCATACTTTCCAAGTAAAACGTCTTTTGTCTCTTTTGTGGCAACTTTGTAACGCTCACCCATCAATACGTTAAATACTGCCTGAGTACCAACGATCTGTGAAGAAGGAGTTACAAGAGGTGGTTCACCATAATCTTTACGAACTCTTGGGATCTCCTTTAATACTTCTTCGTATTTATCCTCTGCATGCTGCTCTTTTAACTGGGAAACCATGTTGGATAACATACCACCTGGTACCTGGTATAATAAAGTCTTAATGTTAACGCCAAGTACTTTTGTATTCATCAAACCGCTCTCTAATGCTTCTTCTCTCATTGGTCTGAAGTAATCAGCGATCTCTGCAAGTAAGTTCTGGTCTAAACCGGTATCAAATTCTGTTCCCTTGAATGCCTCTACCATAACTTCTGTTGCCGGCTGGCTTGTTCCCATAGAGAAAGGAGAGATTGCAGTATCAATGATATCGCATCCTGCCTCTACTGCTTTCATGTAAGTCATGGAAGCAACACCGGAAGTATAGTGTGTATGAAGTTCGATTGGTAAAGATGTAGAATCTTTCAAAGCCTGAACTAACTCTGTTGCTTTGGAAGGGACTAACAGTCCGGCCATATCTTTGATACATAAAGAATTAGCTCCCATATCTTCTACTCTCTTAGCCATATCCATCCAGTATTCCAGTGTATATGCATCACCTAATGTATAAGATAATGCAACCTGCGCATGTCCGTTCTCTTTATTGCAGGCTGTAACTGCTGTCTGAAGATTACGGATATCGTTTAAGCAGTCGAAAATACGGATGATATCAATACCATTTGCAATTGATTTCTGTACAAAATACTCTACCACATCATCTGCGTATGGACGATATCCTAAGATGTTCTGTCCACGGAATAACATCTGAAGTTTTGTATTTTTGAATCCATCACGGAATTTACGGAGTCTTTCCCATGGATCTTCATGCAGGAAACGAAGAGATGCATCGAATGTAGCTCCACCCCAGCATTCTACTGCGTGATATCCGACTTTATCCATCTTGTCAATGATCGGGAGCATCTGCTCTGTTGTCATACGGGTTGCGATCAGAGACTGATGCGCATCACGCAGAACAGTTTCTGTTATTTTTAAAGGTTTTTTAACAACTTCTGCCATGATTTTCTATTCCTCCTAAATTCCAAAGATTGCCATGAATACACCGGCTGCTACTGCAGTACCGATAACTCCGGCAACGTTTGGTCCCATTGCATGCATAAGTAAAAAGTTTGTCGGGTCTTCTTCTGCTCCGACTTTCTGTGACACACGGGCTGCCATTGGAACGGCAGAAACTCCTGCAGAACCAATCAGTGGATTGATCTTGCCCCTTGTGATCCAGCATAATAATTTACCAAATAATACACCGGCCGCAGTACCAAACATGAATGCTACAAGACCAAGGATAACGATCTTGATCGTTGTCCAGTTTAAGAATGCCTCTGCACTCGTGGAAGCACCAACTGATGTACCGAGTAAAATTACTACGATATACATTAACGCATTGGATGCTGTCTCTGATAACTGACGGACAACTCCGGATTCGCGGAATAAGTTACCAAGCATTAACATACCAACCAGTGGAGCTGTTGTAGGAAGGATCAGACACACCACAATTGTTACCACGATAGGGAATAAAATCCTCTCCAGCTTTGATACCGGACGCAGGTTCTCCATCTTGATCGCACGCTCTTTTTTGGTTGTAAATAATTTCATGATCGGAGGCTGGATAATAGGAACTAACGCCATGTAGGAATACGCTGCCACTGCGATTGGTCCCATTAGGCCTGACTGTCCTAATTTTCCTGCAAGGAAAATAGAAGTAGGTCCGTCTGCACCACCGATGATAGAAACAGCCGCTGCTGCTTTATCATTAAAACCTAATAAAATTGCAAGGAAGTATGCGCCAAAGATACCAAACTGTGCCGCTGCTCCAAGCAGGAAGCTGATCGGGTTTGCGATCAATGGTCCAAAGTCTGTCATCGCACCTACACCGAGGAAGATCAGTGAAGGCAGGATCGACCATTCATCTAACGTGTAAAAATAATGGAATAAACCACCGACACCATTGCTCATCTGCTCCGGGTCTGCAAAAATATCCGGGTAGATATTTACAAGCAAGCATACCAAATGCAATCGGAACCAGAAGCAATGGTTCAAATCCTTTGGCGATTGCAAGGTAAAGGAATACACAGGCAACAAGGATCATGATGAAATTTCCGACTGTCAGGTTAAAGAAGGCAGTCTGGTGAAGGAGATTGTCCATTGTCTCCATAAAATAACTCATAGTTATCCTCCTAAAATACTAGTTTAATGTAGCAAGTAAAGCGCCTGCCTCTACCATATCACCAACATTTACATTGATACTTGCAACAGTACCATCCTGTGGTGCAACAACTGGTGTTTCCATTTTCATGATCTCTAAAACAAGGACAGCATCACCTTTTTTCACTGCCTGGCCTACAGAAGCTTCGATCTTAAATACTTTTCCTGCTGCTCCTGCCTCAATCTTAACGCTTCCTGCGCCACCTGCCGGTGCTGCTGCCTTTGGAGCTGCTGCCGGGCGGCTGGTGCTTGCTGCACGTCTTGGTGCTGCTGCGCCGGGCACTTACGCTTCCGTTCTCTTCTACTGTAACATCATAAACATTTCCATTTACGGTAATTGTATAGCTTTTCATTTAATAAATCCTCTGATCATAAAGGTAATCAATATCTTTTATTTCATATTGTGACTGGTTCTTTTATCTTCTGTGGATAGAACGAACGACAAAAGAATCTGTGGATGTTCCTTCGCTTGCTGCGATTGCTGCTGCAATAACAGCTACAAGCTCAAGGTCATCTGTAAGGTTTTCATTTACTGTCTCAACTGCCGGTGCTTTTTGTTACTTCTGTTTTTGCAGTTTCTTTCTTCGGAGCACCAACTTTTGAAATAAACTTAAAGCAGTAAATGATCAGACTGATAAGTATTAATACACAGAATACAGTTCCCATTCCCATCAAAGTATTGAGAGCTGCCTTTTCTAACTTCTCGCCTAATGTATACACGATATCTGCTGTTGCATCAGTCATCTCAATCTCTTCTGTCAGATAATTGTATTCATAGACGAATGTTACGTCCACATCTCTCTCAGAAAAATTTACGATCTGGTCAACGGTAACAGTATCGCTTGTCTTATCAATAGAGAACTCACCCAGACCAACAAATGTACCCACATCAGATGTCGTGTCCAGCCATGACTGTAAAAGACTGATCACAGCTTCTGCCTCTGTGTATTCTCTTCCATACTGTTTTGCATACTGCTTTGCATACTGCTCATTTGTCTCAATTGCCGCAGATAACTCCTCCTCAGAAGATGCTGCAATTGAAGTTACCAAGTTCTGTGCGCTGCTCTGTAGATCAGAGTAACTCATTCCGCCGTAGTCAACATCCTGCGGATCAGCGGATCCACAAGCTGCGAGTGTCAGCGCCATGATGCAAAGACAAAGCATTAAAGATAATTTTTTCTTCATAACTTCACCTTTCTATTTTGTTCCATGTTTCTTATCCGGTGTGCATACACATTTTGTGTAAAGCATCTCAAATGCTGCAACAAGATATTTTCTTGTATCTGCAGGCTCAATGATCAGATCAACATAGCCTCTTCTTGCGGCAGTCACCACATTTGACTGTAATGCTTCATATTCTTTTTGCTTTCTCGGCAAGAACATCTGCGGAAGCATCTGCATACATGATCTTGGCTGCAAGGTCTGCATCCATCATACCGATCTTGGTCTCCGGTCATGCATATACTAAATCTGCTCCGATCGATTTGGAGTTCATGGTCACATAAGCACTTCCGAAAGCATCGCCTGCGATCAGGTTTACTTTTTGGACAGGTTGCAGAAGCAAATGCAGAAGTCATGTGGGCAAGTGCTTCTTTGCAAGACCTTTTTCTGCACACATGCATGCTTTAAATCCTGTTACATTTGTGATAGATAAAACAGGGATCTCGAAAGCATCACAGAAACGGATGAACTCAGATGCTTTCTCGCATCCTTTTACGGTAAGCGCTGCCTCAAAAGTCTCTGCTGTCTTTCCCTCTTCATCATGGATCTCTGTACAGTTTGCAACTGCACCGACCGTCATACCATTTAATTTGATAAATCCTGTCACCATGTTCTTTGCGTAATCAGCTTTTGTCTCAAAGAAGGCATGTCCGTCTGAAATCTCGCTTAAGAGATATCTTGCGTCACCCTTCATAACATCCATGCTTGCACATGCGCGGTTTAAATCATCCTCACATTCCTCTGTGTAAACATCTCCCTCATTATTTAAAGGAAGCATGGATACTAACTCACGGATCTGTGCGAGGATCTCATCCTCTGTGCCGGCATAGTCAACACAGCCTGTCTCTTCGCTCTGGAATTTTGCTGCGGATGTATCGCATTTTTCAATTCTGTTGCCCTCGATCGCATTTGGGGAATTGATGAACATCTTAGCCTTGGTTTCTTCCATAAAAGCGAAATCAGATAAAGCTGGAACAACTGCAAGACCGCCGCCACAATTTCCAAATACGGCACTGATCTGTGGAATCACACCGGATGCCTCAATCTCTTTGGCATAAATCCTGCCAAATCCGTCTAATGCATCGACAGACTCCTGTAATCTCATACCTGCACAGTCAATAAAACCGATGACCGGTGCACCCATCTTCATTGCCATGTCATACACAGACGCAATCTTCTTTGCGTGCATCTCTCCGATGGTACCGTTTAATACGGATGCATCCTGGCTGTAAATAAATACCAGATTGCCGTCGATCAGACCATACCCTGTGATAACACCGTCGGATGGTGTGTCTGTGTCTGCAAGATTAAAGTCTGTATTTCTTGCTGTTACAAGAGAACCGATTTCCATAAAACTGTTCTCATCGACTAACTTGGTAATACGCTGCATTGCCAAGTCTATCATTACTACTACTCATTCTTTAGCCCTCCATCTATAAAAATTAACAAATTTCGCTATGATAATATTACCTCTTTTTCCAAACAATTTTCAAGTGCATTGTTAATTTTTGACAGAATTTTTTCCAGATCTTTACCACATATTGTCAGACAGCGAGTTTTAACACCTGTCTTAAGCACCACTCAAAATCCAATTTCTCCATATCTTCTGTGGTCTCCACCTGATACTCCCGCAATACCATGCCGCCCAGTTTATAATAGATGACTCCGGCACAGCTTCCCTTTTTACCGGTGCACTCAGTTTTTGTGCGATCCGATACTCCACTGTCACCTGTTCCCCCTCTCTGAGCAGTACGTGGGAGAGATCTTTTTTCAGGACGGCATGCAGTTTCATGTACACCTGTTCTCCGATTCTGCCGCCCTGTGCATGTTCAACGGGAACCGGTGCAAATCTGCTCCCGTCCAGTGCGATATCGTCCAGATCGCAGCGCTCATAAGCGGCAAGCCCATACTCCATAAGTTTTCTCGTATCCGACCATTTATAAGTTCTATTGTTCGGCCAGCCGCATGCAAGCAGTGCCACAATATATATGTTTTCCATTCTGTTCCAGCGCACCCACATAACAGTATCCGGCGTTTCCGTAAATCCCGTTCTTCCCGGAAATTGCCCCATCCATCATTTTCAAAAATGCATTATGGTTGTAACAATGGTAGGCATATTTTCCACTCACATCCTGTAAACGTATACTCTGCCTCCCCGGTGATTTTCAAAAACTGGTCTGCCTTTGGAGATTCCTTAATGCAATAACGCATGATCTGCGCAAGGTCTTCCGCAGTCGTGTGATGAAACTGACTGTCCTTCTGTGCGTCCAGACCATTGGGCGTTATAAAAAAAAAAAAGTGTCCTTACACCCGATTTTTTTTTGCATAGTCATTCATCAGCTTTGAAAAATGCTCCGTTGTGCCGGCAACCTGCTCTGCGATCACGACTGCACAGTCATTAAAGGACTCTAACATCATCGCATAAATGAGATCTTTCATCCGGAATTTCTGTCCTGCGGGTGCTCCCAGATGCACTTTCGGCGCCTTCGCTGCCTGCACAGACACCTCGGCGATCTGCTCTAAATCACAGTTTTCCAGTGCAATAATGCAGGTTAATATTTTGGTGGTACTCGCATTGGCAAGTGCTTCTGATCCGTTTTTACTATATAAAACGCGCCCGGAACCGCCATCCATTAAAACTGCCGCCTTTGCAAAAAGTTCCGTTTCTTTCGGCGGCTCCTGCGCTGCCAATATTTTTGCCGGATATGTAAACAAAATGACCAGACATATAATAATCGCAATTACTTTTTTCAAACCAAAACCTATTTTTTTCTCTTCACCCATCTATATGCAGAAATGAAATACGGTATGCTTTTTGGATGATCCGTCCTGCAAAAATAAAAACGTTTTTCCACAAACAAAAATAGCGCAAAAAGTTACTCATGACTCTTTGCGCTCTGTTCTCCTTATATATCCAGTTTTACTTTCATCTCTTCTTCTGCTTCCTGCTTGAACTCCTCGATCTGAACCTGATCTAACATTGGCAGTTCATCCAGGGACTGCACACCAAAGCTTCTTAAGAACTCCTCCGTCGTGCCAAACAAAAGCGGACGTCCCGGTGCATCTAATCTGCCGAGTTCCTTCACCAGATTGTACTCGACTAACTTGTTGACCGCATGGTCGCAGGAAACACCGCGGATCTTCTCAATCTCCACCTTTGTGATTGGTGCTTGTACGCAATAATGGAGAGTGTCTCTAAAAGTACATCTGTGAGCACATGTTTTTTCGGCTGCTTAGCAATCCGTATCAGGTACTCATACATTTCGCTTTTTCGTACACATCTGATAGGCTCCGTCCAGCTCGATGATCTTCATGCCAATGCTCGGCTTCTCATATTCTTTCATGAGATGCTCAATAATTTTCTTTTGTCTCTTTTTTATCTAATTCCAATGCAGCGGCAATTTTTTCCAGTTCCACGGATTCTCCCATGGTAAAAAGGATTGCCTCCACAATCGCTTCATAATTCTTTTCTTCCATTCATCTATTCCCTATGCCGTCAAGACCTGTTAAGCGGCCATTTTCGATTCTATCTTAATATCATCAAAAGTGTGTTCCTGTGAGATAAAATCTTTCCCACCTTCATCAGCTCTAATATTGCCAAAAAAGTAACAATCACTTCCACCTTGCTCGCCTGCGCTTCCAGAAGGTTGCGGAAGCTGAAATTTCTGTGTGTTTTGCAGAAGTCCTCCACATACAGCATCTTATCCGAAAGTGAAACTTCTTCCTTCTCGATCTTACCAAACTTCGAACGCACCGGGTCAATCTTGTCCACCTGTTTTTTCATAATGGACTTAAAAATCTGATCGAGCTTTGCCAGATTCATATCCCCGACTAATTCTGCAAGATCTACCGGTTCCTCATACTCTGCAACTTCCGGTGGGATCGTAGGTTCCTTAAAAAACACCTGCTCCGCATCCATCTGTCTGTCCCTGAGTTCATAAGCCATGCACTTGTACATCTTGTACTCCAGCAGCTGCTGTACAAGTTCTGCCCTCGGATCTTCCTCCTCTTCCTCCTCGGATTCTTTCTTCGGAAGCAAAGCATCCTGGACTTAATATCGATCAACGTGGCAGCCATGACCAGAAATTCACTCATGACATTTAAGTCATTCCGCTTCATCTCCGCGATATATTCCATGTACTGATTCGTGATCTCTACAATCGGGATATCATAAATATTCACTTTATTTTTTTCCAACAGATGTAAAAGCAGATCCAGTGGACCTTCAAACACCTGAAGTTTTACCGTCAGCTCCATATATGATAACTTCCTTGCAATGTTTCGTCCGGTCTGCCATGACACAAACCATAAGAATTTAATTTGTAAATCGCAACGTATCAATTTTATATGGAAACCGAAAAAAAAGCAAGCATAATGTACAGGTTCTCCGGCTAAAATGAAGTAGAAACGTCGCAGGCTGCGCCTTTTTGCAGATATGTGACACTGAAACCCAAAATTTTCGGAGGTATCCCAAATGCGCCTGTTATGCTCTGCCCTTCTTTCTGCAAACCTGCTCCTTGGAAGCAGTTTTTCCCTCCTGTCACCGTACCATTTTTTGTGTCAGGACAATATTCTCCCAAAAACATTTTTTCCTTTGAGAGAACCTTTGTTCTTTCCGAGACACCGGCGGAATCCACTCCGGCGGCTGATTCGTCTGACGTTCTCAATCTGTCTGCCCCGAGCGTTCTTCTCATGGAAGCATCTACCGGAACGATTCTGTATGAAAAAAATTCCCATACAGTCCTCCGCCCTGCAAGTATCACGAAAATCATGACGCTAATTCTCATTTTTGACGCGATCGAATCCGGTCAGATTTCTTTAGAAGATACTGTCACCGTGTCAGAATACGCTGCCAGCATGGGTGGCTCGCAGGTCTTTTTGGAACCGAATGAAACGCAGACCGTCGACACCATGATCAAATGTATCAGCATCGCAAGTGCCAATGACGCATGCGTTGCCATGGCGGAATTTATCTGCGGCAGTGAAGCCGCTTTCGTAGAAAAAATGAATGAGCGTGCCAAAGGACTTGGCATGAACGACACTACATTTGTAAATTGTTGTGGTCTTGACGTTGACGGACATATGACAAGCGCCTATGATGTTGCCCTGATGTCCCGCGAGCTGACCACGAAATACCCACAGATCCATGATTATTCTACCATCTGGATGGATACGATCACGCACGTCACAAGACGCGGTTCGGAGGAATTTGGTCTGGCAAACACCAACAAGCTGATCCGGCAATATCAGTATGCAACCGGGCTTAAGACCGGCTCGACGAGCCTTGCAAAGTACTGTGTCTCCGCCACCGCAGTAAAGGACGGCATGGAACTGATTGCAGTCGTCATGGCCGCCCCGGATTTTAAGATCCGGTTTGCCGATGCAGCCACACTTTTAAATTACGGTTTTTCCAAATGTCGGATTTATTCGGATGAGAACACCGACACACTCGCCGCACTCCCATTAAAAAAAGGAATTTCCGATGAAGTCTCTCTCTGCTACCGCTCCCCATTTCAATATGTGGTTACAGACGGTTCCGATCTCTCCGGTATCACTAAAGAACTGGAACTGCCGGAATCTGTGGAAGCCCCGGTTGCATCCGGTGATGTCATCGGGCGCGCTGTCTATAAACTGGGCGACAGGGAACTTGGAACGGTCGACATTTTATGCAGCGAGGATATTGCCGCCGCTGTCTACAAAGATTATTTTATGGAATCACTGCAAATGTACCTGCCATAAATCTGCGAATTATTACTGGAACAAAGTGTAAATAAACTGTATCAAAAAGCAAAGGGCAGAGAAACCTCTCACCGGCTCTCCACCCTTTGTTACCATTTTACAGCAACGGTGCAAACAGACGCATCATGCCCTGGAAAATACGAATGAACACATTCTGACCTCTGCAGAATTCCAATGTCATTTCCTCGGAAGCCGCAAAAGTATCCATACAGTCCTCTTTCAACTGCATCAAGGCTTTCGTTTTATACATAAACACACCACACTCAAAATGCAGGAACAGACTGCGGTAATCCAGATTGATACTTCCCACAGTTCCAATCTTATCATCACAGAGAAAACTCTTGGCATGAATAAAACCAGGTGTATACTGATAAATTTTTACACCACATTTGAGCAGCGGTTCATAATGGGACTGCGTCAAAAGGAAAATCATTTTCTTATCCGGGATTCCCGGTGTCACGATCCGCACATCCACACCACGCTTTGCAGCGTTGCACAAACTCACCAGCATCTCATTGTCAATGATCAGATACGGCGTAAAATATACACATACCGCTCTGCATGGTTGATAATATTCAGATAAATATTCTCTCCTACTGTCTCATGATCCAACGGTGTATCACCATAAGGCTGTACAAAGCCGTCTCCCTCAAAAGGTTCTTTCTGGTATACCTGTGGCATGAACTGTTTGTAATCCTCAGAGGAATGGTTGATGTAATTCCACATTTCCAGAAACATCACAGTCATACTCCACACAGCTTCGCCCGCTAACCGGATTCCTGTATCTTTCCAGTAGCCAAACCGTGACGCCACATTGATATATTCGTCCGCAAGATTGATTCCTCCGGTAAAACCGACTTTTCCGTCAACCACAAAAATCTTCCTATGATCCCGGTTGTTCATAATAACGGACATAATCGGACGGAATGGGTTAAATGCTGCACACTTAATGCCTTTTGCCTGCAATACCTTATAATATTTTGGCGGCAGTGTATTGATGCAGCCGATATCGTCATAAATCAGCCGGACATCCACGCCCTCTTTACTTTTTTGCTCAAGTACCTCCACGATGCGGTCAAACATCACTCCCTGATCTACGATAAAATATTCCAGGAAAATAAAATGTTCTGCCTTTTCCAGCTCTGCAAGCATATCCGGGAACATCTCTTCTCCACAGCTGTAATATTTTGTGGACGTATTATGATAAAGCGGAAATCCTGCCCAGTCATTGATATATCTGGACTGACGATAAACAGAAAGATCCTCTCTCTAACTGTTTTTGATCTCCGGTGTCTGATAAAGGCATGCACTCACCTCCCGGTTCACGGAGTCCATACGTTCCTGTGTTTTCTTCGTAAGACTTGATCTGCCAAAATCATATATAATAAGAGTCCAAGCACAGGGGACAACAGGATAATAAATGTCCACGAAAGTTTATTTGCCGGATTCGTCCAACGGTTTACGATCACCAGCACCACAATAATTGCGATTGTCCTGATCGCAAGATTTGCATATGTGAACTGATAACTGAACTGATACATGACCATTACAAGCCATAAAAACTGGAGAATAATGGAAACTGCAACGATTGAAAATCTTCCTAATAATAAATGTGCTAGTTTTTTTTTCATCTGTATTCTTCGCCCCTTTCCGATTATTCTAATATCAGAAAATGAAAATGTCAAACTACAAGGTTGTTCACATGTAGCATTCCCCAGCATTTTCTGCCAATCTGCCCCCTCTCGGATATACACTTTCATAGAGTTTAAGTTTCATATCTGTCGGCGTATAATCCGGGTATTTCTGATATGCAAAGTGCGATCGCTCCGAAACTACCGGTGCAGCCATTGAGGTTCCGCTTTTCACAATATATCCCTTTGCATCTTTACTGCAGCTTTTCACATTTGTTCCGGTGCAAGGACTTCCGGTTTCACGATACAGCATTCCGTCGGCCCGAATCCGCTGTAATTTTTTGTCAGTCTCCCACTGTTTCCTGTTTCTGTCACATTATCATCCCAGCTTCCGACCGTCAGCACTTTTCTGGAAATTCCCGGAATTGTGACAGAGTTTTCCTTTGGGCCATTATTTCCCGCCGCTGTCACCACCATGATTCCCTGATTCCACGCCTCGTCCACAGCGTGAAGCAGCTGCTCCTGCTCATTTTTTCCTGCACTTGCCATCATCCCGACTGAAATATTTAAAATTTTCACCTGATATTTCTCCCTGTTTTGTAAAAAGCCAGTCCATTCCCTCTAACACATGGCTGGTAACTCCGTTCCCCTTCCGGTCCAATACTTTTAGTACCACAAAACGAACCCTTGGCGCCACCCCGCTTAACAGCCGCACGCCACGCTTATCCTTAGACATCAGTCCACTGCCGCCAATGATTCCTGCGACATGCGTTCCATGCCCATTATCATCATACGCCGCAAGTTTCTTCTGGCAGAAATCCTCAAAATGTAAAATTCTCTGGTCAAAGTCCAGATGTGGGGCAATCCCGGTATCCATGACCGCCACAGTGATATTTTTGCCGTTCAAGCCCATTTTATATGCACGGTCACAATGAATGACACGTTTCACTCGATCCATAAATGTTATCCTTTTTTCTATCAGTATATGAAAATCAGAAACTTCCAGTGACAAAGCCAAAACACTAGCATGCACGCCCGCGGACATTCTATTGTCAAAACAAAATGAGGTATTCCCCGAAAGTAACACTTTTGGAAAACACCTCACATATTATTTTTTTCTATTTTATTCGTTTATTAGTTGTTCTCTGGAACATCTTTCATGGAGAAGCTGATTCTTCCCATCTTATCTTTACCCAGACACTTGTTTACATGATCGCCTAAGTGTAAGAACATCTTCTACACGATTGATTCTCTCATTAGAAATCTTGGAAATGTGTACCATTCCTTCTTTTCCAGGAGCGAACTCTACGAATGCACCGAACTCTCCTTGATGCTTACAACCTTACCTTCATATATCTTGCCTTCTTCGAAGTCTTCTACAATAGTCTTGATATACTTCATAGCCTTATCCATTCCTGCCTGCTCAACACCACATACAGAAACGAATCCATCATCAGTAATATCAATCTTGACACCGTCAATGATTGCGTTGATTGTCTTACCTCTCTGACCGACAACATCACCAATCTTATTTGGATCGATCTGATGTCTGGATAATCTTAGGCGCATACTGCACCAACAGTCTTTCTAGGCTCAGCAATAGCAGGCTTCATACATGTATCCATGATGAAAAGTCTTGCTTCTCTTGTTCTTCTTATAGCCTCTTCAACGATTGGTCTTGTAAGACCGTGAATCTTAATATCCATCTGGATAGCTGTAATACCTTCTGTTGTACCTGTTACCTTGAAATCCATATCTCCAAAGAAATCTTCAAGTCCCTGAATATCAGTAAGTACAATATAATCATCATCTGTATCGCCTGTTACAAGACCACAGGAGATACCTGCTACCATGGATTTGATTGGTACACCTGCAGCCATAAGTGCCATACAGGATGCACAGGTAGATGCCATGGAAGTAGAACCGTTAGACTCAAATGTCTCGGATACCGCACGGATTGCATATGGGAATTCCTCCTCAGAAGGAAGTACTGCCATAAGTGCTTTCTCAGCCAGTGCACCGTGACCGATCTCACGGCGTCCCGGTCCACGGGAAACTTTTGTCTCACCTACAGAATATGCAGGAAGTTGTACTGATGGATATATCTCTTTGTTGTGATGTTCTCATCTAATCCGTCGATCTTCTGTACCTCAGAAAGCGGAGCTAATGTGACAACATCACAGATCTGTGTCTGTCCACGGGTAAACATTGCAGAACCATGCACTCTAGGAATCAGGTCAACCTCAGCTGCAAGCGGACGGATCTGGTTGATTGCACGGCCATCCGGACGTTTGTGGTCTTTTAAGATCATCTTGCGGACAGTCTTTTTCTGATACTGGTAAACGGCCTCACCTAAAACAGCAAGCCATTCTTCCTTATCGGCAAATGCCTCTGCCAATTTATCTGTGATCTCACGGATGTTCTCTTCACGTTTCTGTTTTTCATCCGTGAAAACTGCGTTCTCCATATCTTCCGGAGTCACGATCTCTTTCATTGCTGCAAACATCTCATCCTAATTGCACAGCTTGTGTATTCATGTTTTGGTTTGCCACATTCCGCAACGATCTTATCCATAAACTGGATAATTGTCTGGTTTACATCATGGCATTTGTAGATTGCTTCGATCATTTTCTCTTCCGGGATTTCATTTGCTCCGGCTTCGATCATGATAACTTTTGTTCTGGTAGAAGCGACTGTTAACTGTAAATCGCCTTCATCCCATACTTTCTGGGATGGGTTTACGATGAACTCACCGTCGATCATACCGATCTGAGTCATGGCACATGGGCCATCGAATGGGATATCTGACATGGTTGTTACAAGTGCAGAACCGATCATACCAACCACCTCAGGGCGGCACTCTGGATCTACGGACATTACCATGTTATTCAAAGTAACATCGTTACGATAATCCTTTGGGAATAATGGTCTCATTGGACGGTCGATAACGCGGGAAGTAAGGATCGCATTCTCAGATGCTTTTCCCTCTCTCTTATTGAAACCGCCTGGGAATCTTTCCTACTGCGTACATTTTCTCCTCGAACTCTACGCTTAATGGGAAGAAATCTACTCCATCTCTTGGCTTGTCTGATGCTACTACAGTAGATAATACAGTTGTCTCACCATATTTGATCAATGCAGCACCGTTAGCCTGTGCACACACTCTGCCGATATCTACCGTAAGAGTTCTGCCGGCAAGTTCCATTGAAAAACTTTTATACATGTTTTCTCTCCTTTAAATTTTGTATACGCCACAGCATACTGTGTGACTAAAACAGAAGTACCGAAACTACTGAACCATACATGCCTGTCCGCCATGTACCCTTCAGTGGTCTCGGGTATTTAGACTTCTGCCTCGTTTTATTGTACTAGAAATATTCGGAATATACAAGCAAAAAAAAATAGAGCGGTGAAAACTCCGCTCTATTCTGCTTATACCTACTATTACTTTCTTAAGCCTAAGCTGTCGATCAATGCACGGTATCTCTCGATATCGATTTTCTTTAAGTAAGCAAGTAAACCACGTCTCTGACCTACCATTTTCAGAAGACCTCTTCTGGAATGATGATCATTTGGGTTCTCTTTTAAGTGATCTGTTAACTCTGTGATACGGGCTGTTAAAAAAGAGCTACCTGTACCTCTGGAGATCCAGTATCATTTGCTGTTCTACCGTATTTAGCGATAATTTCCTGTTTCTTTTCTTTTTGCGATCATGTTATGATCCTCCTTCTTATTCTTAATCGCCCAATAAAACATGATACTCAGCGAAAGGTCGGAGTGTCCATTCACCGAATATGGGCTAAACTCATGCTTGCATAGTATAACACAGTCTTTCTGTGTTTGTAAATAAAATTTTTATAATTAAGCCAATTTAATTCTGTAATACACGGACTACTTTTACCGGATTACGGTAGTATGCACCGGAGATTTTGATTCCGGTACGAGGGGAACTTGCATGTACCACCTGTCCGTTTCCAATATAGATCGCCACATGATTGATCCTGCTTCCGTTACCATAGAAGAACAAATCTCCCGGCTGTGCTTCCGATGCAGAGATACTTGTTCCGCAGCCAGCCTGCGAACCAGAAGAATGTGGCAGTGAAACACCATAGTTTGCAAATACACTCATGACAAAACCGGAACAGTCAGCGCCTCTTGTCAGGCTTGTACCACCCCACACATAAGGATTTCCTACGAACTGGCATGCATAAGATACCAGATCAACACGGACATCCGAGACACCCTGTCCATATCTTACTTCCGTCATGGTCATAGCTGTTGGAAGCTCGGTATTGATCTCAATATAGTCTGCGGATACATATCCCTCATCACTGTCGATACTTACTTTTACCCAGCCATCTAACTGCTCTACAACCTCTAACTCCTCGCCCATTGGCATAGAAGTCACGATACTGCAGTCTGTATTGGGCTCTTCCCTCACGTAAAGAGTTGTCGTTGTTACTTTAGCAACCGTCTCTTTTACCTGCTCTGCCAGAGCGGCCGCCTCATTTCCGATGACCAGATACTCAGACTTTACATATCCGGAGACTTCACCGGACTGGATCTGTGTCCATTCTCCGTCCACACCTAACACTTCACAGGCTGCATGGTTTGGCATCTTACCGACAAGCGCTGCATCGGTTCCCGGTGTCTCACGGACATTTAAGTTACCGGAATCTACCACTGCAATTCCAAGATTCGTATATCCATATACGGATGTCACTTCCTCCTGTGCTGCTGCTGTAAGTTCTGTATCTGTATCAGAAACAGCTGCCACGTCTTCATCACTGGCAAGTGCCTGTGCTGTCACGCTTGCAATACCGGCTGTCACACCTGCGTCGACCGTCTCTGCACTTTCTTCTATTACAGAAGCTGTGGCAACTGCCTTAGCTGTCACATCTTCACTCTGTTTATGATTGTTGATCGCTGCAGTGGAAATAACTAGTAATCCTGCTGCTCCAAGACATATTGCTCTGATATATTTGGATTTCATAATGCCTCCTGAACATCTGCATGTCTTTCTGCTTCTTTTTCATCTTACAAAATATATTTTTCAAACTTTTTACAGTATAACAGTCACTTATTACAATGTCAATCATATTTGTAACATTTTTGTAATATTTGTAGATCCAGATTTTACAAAGTGGCATTTACCTGTCCATTCATCCTATTTCATTTTTGCGAAAAAAGCTCTTGTAAATGCAATGTCATTCATCATCTGTTCCTGAAGTTTTTCAATACTTTCAAACTTGCGTTCTTCCCGGATCATTGTCCGAAATTCAACCGTTACCACTTTCTCATACACATCTTCCCTAAAATCCAGAAGATGTGTCTCCACCCCGACCGGATTATTTTCCCTTTATCGTAGGTTTGCACCCTACATTTGTGACACCGTAATACCTTTTATCATCGATAAACACTTCTGTCACATAGACGCCAAAAGGCGGCAGAAGTTTTTCCTCCGGTGGAATCAGATTGATCGTCGGAATCCCGATCGTCCTTCCGATCTGATTCCCGTGTTTTACCATTCCGGTCACAAAATAGCGGTAGCCTAAGAGATGATTGGCTTTTTCAATGTTTCCAGCCATGATCTCTTCGCGGACAAAAGTACTGCTGATATCCCGCTCATCCTCTTTCATTTTCGAGAGAATAAGTGCCTCATAACCATAGACCGGTGCATATCTTTTCAACATCTGATAATCACCGCGTCTGTTGTGTCCAAAATGAAAATCTTCCCTGCCACGATACATTTTACATTTAATTTTTTCTACGAGCATACGGATAAAATCTTCCGGTTCCATGCACATCACTTCTCTCGTAAATGGACATTCGATGAGATAGTCTATCCCGATCCCTTCAAAAATATGCATTTTCTCCTCGTTCGTGGTAAGCACCTTTGCCTCGGCATGCTCCACATTTTTTTTTCGGCGGAATATCAAAGGTAAAAATAGCTGCCTTTAATCCTTCCTCCTTTTTTCTGCGCAAGTTTTTCCATTAAAAGTTCATGTCCGCGATGGATACCATCAAACTTTCCAAGAGAAATGACAGTCGGTTCTTCGACATGAAAATCCAGTGTATTTTTTATATATTTCATTCTTCCATAAACACTTTCACAGGTTTGAAGTTTCCCTCTCCTGCTGGAATTCATAAATTCCAATAAAGTGATCCTTTTCATCATAAATTCTGATCGGTTTTTGCTTTGCATAGATTCCTCAAACGAGCGGATCATCTCCGGCTCGATCCGGTTTCCATTATACAGTACTTTTGCAAACTGCTCCGGCACGACTGCTTTCTGATACTGTGTAAAAACAGAATCCACAGACCGCACAAACGGAAAACATGCCCTGCTCCATGCTTCCGGCGGAAGTTCCTTCGCACACTCCTGCACAAGCTGCTCGATCTCCCCGATTTTTAAGGCATCCTTTAACAAAAACTCAGACACCTGCGTGCGGAGCAGTGATTCCATACAGCCGCCACAGCCAAGTTTTTCCCCGATATCCTGACATAAAGTGCGGATATACGTTCCCTTGGAACAGTGTACACGCATGCGCACCCTCGGAAGCGTAATATCCAGAATGTCAATCGTTAAAATCTTCACAGGTCTTGCCTCGACGCTCTACAGTTTTGCCCTCCCTTGCGAGATCACAGAGTTTTTTTCCATTGACTTTCAGCGCAGAGTACATCGGTGGGATCTGCATATAGTCACCCACAAAAGAAAGGACTGTCTCCCTCACGCTTCCTCTGTCACCTTCACATCTTTCTCCTCCAGCACTGTACCGGTGATATCCCGGGTATCTGTCACCTTTCCCAATAAGAGCACTGCCTCATATTCTTTGCTTTTATCAGTGAGCAGATCACAGACTTTGTGGCTTTACCAAGACACACAGGCAACACCCTTCCGCATCCGGATCGAGTGTCCCTGTGTGTCCGATTTTTTCTGTTTAAAGATACCACGGAGTTTTGCCACTACATCAAAAGATGTATACCCTTTTTCTTTATATACATTAATGATTCCGTTGACCATAGTGTATCCTTTTTCTTCATTATTTTTTAAAGCTGTTTTTTACTTCTTCCAAAATAGCTTCGATGATCTGCTCGGTTCTCCTTCATGGAAAACCCAGCAGCCCTCACATGACCGCCGCCGTCAAACTTCACAGCGATCTCTGACAGGTCAACAAGTTCTTTTGATCTTGTGCTGACCTTAAATTCTCCATCCTCTAACTCATACAGGAATATAGCAACTTCCACATCTTTTGTCACCCTGAGCTGGCTGACGATCCCATCTAAGTGCTTTGGAAGCACATCATACTCTTCCATCTCCTGCTTCGTGATGACACTGGAAATGCACTTTCCGTCCAGATGCAGAACACTTTTCATCAGGGCAAGTCCCATGATCCGGTTCTGGTTATACGTTTTTGTAAAGAATGTCTCGTCGACTATCTTTGGGAAGTTAATTCCTTTTTCGATAAGCTTTCCTGCGATCTCCATCGTTTTTCTGGAAGTGCAGGAATACTGGAACACGCCGGTATCATTGATGATCCCGGTGTAGATACATTCTGCGATCTCCCGGTCAATGCGCTCGTCTGGAAGCAGTTCAAAGATCAGTTCACAGGTGGAGCTTGCATCTGGAAAAATATAGTTATGTTCTGCAAAGTTCTGATTGCTCACATGATGATCCACACAGATCGTATGTTCTGCCGATTCAAAATACTTTGCAGCATTGCCAAGACGCTTTGCATCACCGCAGTCCTGTGCGATAAACAGATCATATTTCCTGTCATCCGGCCACTCACTCAAAATCTCTTCCGAACGCTTCATAAACTTGAAAATATTCGGGATCGGCTCTAAGTAAAGATCGACCTTCACATGTGGAAAATAGTTTTTAATATAATTGTATGTAGCGAGGCAGGAGCCTGCGCAGTCGCCATCCGGTCTGACATGACCTGCAATGGCAACTGTTTTTGCATCTGCCAGATAAACATCAAAATTTGTCATCTCTATTCCTCTGTCTTATCTGCGATATCTTTTGTTACATCATCGATCATTTTTGACATTTTGACACCATATTCAATGGACTGGTCTAAGATAAAGGTGATCTGTGGTGTGTTTTCTCAGGTTAATGCTCTTTGCAAGCATGGTTCTGATATAACCCTCTGCACTCTTTAAGCCTTTGATCGTATCCTGCTGGGATTTTTCATCTCCTAAGACACTGATATATGCCTTACAGGTTTTCAGATCCGGAGCCACCTCCACGGCAACTACACTTGTCAGTGGATTAATGCGTGGGTCTTTGATCTCACCACGGATAATGTTACTTAATTCTTTCTGAACCTCTCCATTGATCCCTGGTATTTTTAATACTGTTTTTTCTCATATTTTATGCCTCTTTTTTATCTAGGAACCTCTACCATGGTATATGCTTCCACAATATCAAGCTCAGCAATATCATTAAATCCTTCAAATACAAGACCGCACTCGTATCCGGCTTTTACCTCTTTTACGTCGTCTTTGAATCTCTTTTAAGGAAGCAAGATTTCCTTCAAAGATCTGTGTTCCTTCACGTGAAATACGGACTTTGCAGCCTCTCTGGAACACACCGTCAAGCACATAGGAACCTGCGATGTTACCAACACCGGATGCTTTGAAGATCTGTCTCACTTCTGCATGACCAAGTACTTTCTCCTCATATACAGGATCTAACATACCCTTCATAGCTGCTTCCACATCTTCAATTGCATTGTAAATGACTTTGTAGAGACGTACGTCAACGTTCTCTCTGTCTGCTGTCACTTTTGCAGTTGGATCCGGACGAACGTTAAATCCAATGATAATTGCATTGGAAGCGGATGCTAAGATGATATCTGACTCATTGATTGCACCAACACCACCATGGATGACTTTTACAACAACTTCTTCGTTCGACAGTTTTACAAGACTCTGTTTTACTGCCTCCACGGAACCCTGTACGTCTGCTTTAACAATAATATTCAATTCTTTTACATTTCCGGACTGGATCTGTGAGAACAGATCGTCTAAGGACATCTTCGCCTTGGTATCCTCGATCAGTTTGTTCTTACTCTCGGAAATATAGGTCTCTGCAAATGCTCTTGCCTCTTTCTCAGAATCAGTAGAAACGAATGTCTCACCTGCTTCCGGGACAGCGGACAGACCAAGAATCTCAACCGGTAGATGGACCTGCCTCTTTTACTCTTCTTCCCTGATCGTCGATCATCGCACGGACTTTACCAAAGCAGCTTCCGCAGGCGATTGGATCACCGACTCTTAACGTACCTTTCTGTACTAATACAGTTGCAACTGCTCCTCGGCCTTTATCAAGCTGTGCCTCAATGACAAGACCTCTTGCATTACGTTTCGGATTTGCTTTTAACTCAAGTACTTCTGCTGTTAAAAGGATCATCTCAAGCAGGTTGTCAATACCCTCTTTTGTATGTGCGGATACCGGACAGAAGATCGTGCTTCCACCCCAGTCTTCCGGGATCAGTTCATACTCGGAAAGTTCCTGTTTTACTCGCTCCATATTTGCACTCGGCTTATCGATCTTGTTGATTGCAACGATGATCTCAACACCTGCTGCTTTCGCATGGCTGATTGCTTCTACTGTCTGGGGCATTACACCGTCATCAGCTGCAACTACAAGGACTGCGATATCTGTGGAGTTTGCACCACGCATACGCATAGCTGTGAATGCTTCATGTCCAGGTGTATCCAGGAATGTGATCTTCTGTCCGTTGATGGATACCACGGATGCACCGATGTGCTGTGTAATACCGCCTGCCTCTCTGTCTGTCACACGGGTAGAACGGATTGCATCCAGCAAGGATGTTTTACCATGGTCAACGTGGCCCATAACACAGACAACCGGTGGACGTGCTACTAAAGTATCTTCCGGATCTTCTTCCTCTTTTTAAGAGTTCGGCGATCACATCAACCTTCTCTTCCGGCTCACAGATACAGTTAAACTCTAAAGCGATCTCTTCGGCCTGATCGTAATCGATCTCTTGATTGACTGTTACCATCGTTCCTTTTAAGAATAATTTCTTTACGATCACTGACGGCTGTACTTTCATCTTGTCAGCAAGATCTTTGATGGTAAGTTTCTCCGGAAGGACCAGTGTCTTGATAGTCTCTTCTTCCTGTTTTGGCTGTGGCTGCTGCTGTGGTTTCTTCTTGCCGCCGTTCTTCTCTAAGTTTACGAAGCGCTCCTGCCTCCTGCTTCCTAAAACATCATAATCGCCGCGCTGTTTTCCGTTGCGGTTCTTGTTGTCACGTTCTCTCTCCCGTGTCTCTTTTTCCGCGCATCTCCTCTGCCAATGGTGCAGAATCCTTATTGAACTTGTCGATCTCACGGTCTAATCTTCCACCGTTATCTCTTCCGCGGAAGTTATTATTGCGTCCTCCGCTGCGGTCTCCCTGATTGAATCCCTGTCCCGGTCTTCCGTTGTTGAACGGTCTCTGGTTTCCGCCGTTTGGTCTCTGGCCTCTGTTATCTCCCTGACGGGCTGGTCTGTCACCATTGTTACGGTTATTATATCCACCTTCGCCATTATTATTTCTGTATGGACGGTCTCCCTGCGGACGGGCTGGTCTGTCGCCGTTTGCACGGTTATTGTATCCGCCATTCTGTCCGTTTCTTGCCGGGCGGTCTCCCTGTGGGCGTCTGTTGTCCTGATTTGGTCTGGAGGTCTTCTCCTGCTGACGCATCTGCTCATAAACATTCTCAGTTGGTTTTTGAAAACTCTCTCCTGTCTGCCGGTGCAGTCTGTGCAGTTTCAGTCTTAACTTCCTCTGCTTTTGGAGCTTTGTTTTCTGTCTCTTTTCCTGCATTTGGATTGATCAGACTGTCAAAATATTTTCTCATATCATTGCCGGACATCGCTGGTTTTGCCTGACCGGCCGGTCTGTCACCACGGTCATTTGCCGGGCGTCTGCCATCCTGTGATCTTCCGCCTTTTGCTCCCTGGTTCGGTCTTCTGTTATTTCCATGTCCTGCGCCCTGTTTGCTGTACTGTGCGTTAAACACGGCTGTGATGCTGGACTTTTTCTTGGGTCTGTCATGCTCAGCATCTGCTGGTTTCTTCTCCTCTGGTCTCGCTTTCTCCTCTGCCTTTGGTGCAGCTGGTTTTTCTGCTTTCTCTGCGGCAGGTTTTTCTTCTGCCTTTGGTGCGGATTTTTTGTACTTTTTACGGATGATCTCCTGCGCAGCATCATCAATGTTGTTGCTTGCGGACTTGATCTCGTACTCTGTACCGCTTAAACTATCTAAAATATCCTGTGATTTTATCTCTAACTCTTTTGCAAGTTCATGAACTCTCATTTTTGCCATATATTCTGACTCCTCCATTATTCAGTTGTTATTGTCTGTTTCAATTTGTCTTCCACGGAATGGGCAAGCCCTTCATTTACAATTGCAAGTGATGCACGAAATTCTTTTCCAATACAGTGTCCCAATGTCTCTTTGTCAGAATAAATATACATTGGAACCTCATAAAAATCGGTCATATTGGAAAACATCTTTTTCGTGTTATCGGAGGAATCTCCTGCCACGATCACAAGATAAGCCCTGCCTTCCTTGACTGCTTTCTCCGTTGAAAACTCACCACTTACGACACTACCGGATTTTGCTGCAATTCCCAACATGGATAAAACTTTATCTGGTCTCAAATTCTTCCATCTCCTTTGTCAGCATTTCGTATACATCTTTTGGAATCGGCATTTTAAATGAGCGTTCTAATCCCTTACACTTAATTGCTTTCTGCAGACATTCGCTTTCCGGGCAAATGTATGCACCTCTGCCATTTTTCCGACCGGTTGTATCTAATATTATCTCATCTTCCGCTGTCTTAATGACTCTTATCATTTCTTTCTTAGGCTTCATCTCTCCGCAGCCTATGCATTGACGCATCGGAATCTTTTTATTTGCCATAATCTGCTATCCTCGATCAATTCTCCTCGGAATACTCTGTGTCATCCTGATAGTCTGCATCATTGTAGCCACCATCTTCGTCATAGTATTCATCATCTTCGTACTCGTTCTCATAATCAAAGAAATCGCCGGCTTCTCTCGCCTGTGTCTCACTCTTGATATCGATCTTAAATCCTGTCAGTCTTGCTGCCAGTCTTGCATTCTGTCCTTCTTTACCGATCGCAAGGGATAACTGATAATCCGGAACCACAACTTTTGCTGCTTTCTCGTCAGCGTCCGCAATAACGGAAATAACTTTTGCAGGACTTAATGCATTTTCGATGAGCATTGCAGGATTTTCATTCCAGGTGATGATATCGATCTTCTCGCCACGGAGTTCATTAACGATCGCATTGACACGTGCTCCGTTCATTCCGACACATGCGCCAACCGGATCTACATCCGGATCGTTCGACCATACCGCGATTTTTGTACGGCTTCCTGCCTCACGTGAGATTGCCTTGATCTCAACTGTTCCGTCTTTTACTTCGGCAACTTCAGATTCGAACAGGCGTTTTACCAGTTCCGGATGTGTTCTGGAAACAAGCACTCTCGGTCCTTTGGAGGTAGATTTTACTTCCAGGATATAAACTTTGATTCGCTCTGTTGGCTGGAATACCTCGCCTTTTACCTGCTCATTCTCTGTGAGGATGGCATCCACTTTACCGAGGTTGATGCTCACATTCTTTCCAACATAACGCGCTGAACGATACCTGTTACGATATCTTTCTCTTTGCTGTAGTACTCATCAAAAAGAACTTTTTCTCTTCTTCACGGATCTTCTGTAAGATCACATTCTTGGCATTCTGTGTTGCAATACGTCCAAATTCTTTGGATTTCACTTCTACATTTACAATGTCATCCAGTTCGTATTTGGAGTCGATCATCTTCGCATTGACAAGGCTGATTTCCTCAACCGGATCTTCCACTTTCTCTACAACTTTTTTTCTCCTGAAATACATGATATTCACATGTTTCCGGATCAATGTTAACTTTTACGTTTTCAGACTTTCCAAAATGGTTCTTGCATGCAGTGATCAGTGAGTTCTCGATTGCCTCAAGTAAAGTCTCTTTGCTGATATTTTTCTCCTGCTCGATTATATTTAACGCTTCTAACAATTCATTATTCTTAGCCATTATTTTATCCTCCATTATTTTTTCTGTTATTTTACGCTAAAAATCAAAAGCCAGGCGGATCAGTGCGATATTGGATTTTTCAAATACCATCTCTTTTCCGTCTTCCTGCTCAATTGTCACTGTATCGGCATCGTATGCTTTTAAAATGCCGTAAAAATTCTTTTTCCCGGTCAATCGCACGGTAGGTTCTGATCTCCAGTTCCTTCCCCATGCTTCTTATATAGTCTTTTTCTTTTTCAGTGGTCTTCCAAGACCCGGAGAGCTCACTTCAAAGGTATAGGAACCTTCTACATAATCCTCTCTGTCAAGAATCTCATTCATTTCCTGGATACATCTGCGCAATCGTCGGAAGTGATTCCGCCTTCTTTGTCAATGTAAACCCGTAAATACAGGTACTACCCTCTTTGACATATTCCACATCCACAAGTTCAAAGTTTCTTCGGTCTAAAATCGGGGTGATGAGTTCTTCGGTGCGTGCTTCATACATCTCTTTTTCGACATGTGTACACCTCTTCCTTCCATATTCAGTTTTTTCGTGTTCCGTCACGTTGCTGTCTCCTAACATAAATTGAGAGGGTTTTGCCCTCTCTCAATCAAGTCAACGTGTTAACATAAATAAAGTAACACTCTTTCTTCTATTTTGCAAGCTTTTTATTAAAAAAAGCATTTAAAAATGCCAGAAACATTGTTTCTGGCATTCCGGGTTGGGCTGTTATAAAAATAACAGAGCAGTTCGTAGGGGAATCGAACCCCTGATTCCGCCGTGAGAGGGCGGCGTCTTAGCCGCTTGACCAACGAACCATAGTTACAAATAACAGATATAAAATTGATCCTGAGCAGTTCGTAGGGGAATCGAACCCTGCTGATTCCGCCGTGAGAGGGCGGCGTCTTAACCGCTTGACCAACGAACCGTGCTTGTCTTATAACACCGGTAACAAAACGAAAAAAATGCAAGCACTTTTTTATCGCAACAACCGCTGCGAGCCCTGTAAAATCAACATTATTCACGATGCATAGAGAAACTGTCCATATCATAATTCTTTAAGTTTTCGTGGATTCCGCGTCCATCCGCATTGCTGATCAATGCATCCCTGTTCTTCTTGGAAGAGATCTGGTCGTTGAACGCACTCGGTCCGCCGACACAGCCGCCCTCACATGCCATACCATCAATGAAGTCTTCCGGCAATCTTCCGGCTTTCATTAATAACAGCGCTTTCTTACACTCTGCAGCACCATTACACTTGCATACCTTTGCATCGATCTCATCTTCAGATTCTTTTAAGCTCTGAAGAACTGCTGCAGTCACACCGCCTGCATTGGCAAATCTCTTACCGTATACAGAAGATTCCTGATAGCTGTTCTCATCCGGTTCTAATGCCACACTCTTCGCTTTCATGATCGCACGGATCTCACTGTAGGTTAATACATAATCTGCATTTCCAGGGATCTTCTGATCTACAACCTCTGATTTTTTGGCAAGACATGGTCCAACGAATACTGTAACTGCATCTGGATCTTTTGCTTTGATCAGGCGGGATACTGCTGCCATCGGAGAAATCGTGGTAGAAATATTGTCTGCAAGCTCCGGAAAATGACGTCTTACCATATTAACAAATCCCGGACAGCAGGAAGTTACTTTTTTCTTGCCTTCTTTGTAAGCTTCTGCCCACTCTTCTGCCTCATAAGCAGCTGTCATATCTCCGCCGAGACCGACTTCAAAGAAACCATCAAAACCAACTGCCTCCATTGCTTTCTTCCAGCTGTTCATCGTGATATCATCACCGAACTGTCCCTCTGTTGCAGGTGCTGCCATTGCATAAACTTTTTATTGGATTTTTAATGCTTCAATTACATTTACAATATAGGTCTTAGATCCGATCGCACCAAACGGACAGCTGTGGATACATTTTCCACAACGGATACATTTATTCTTATCGATTACAGAAATACCATGCTCATCGTAGGTGATCGCGTTGACCGGACAGCTGAACTTACACGGTCTTTTCAGATGTGCGATTGCATTGTACGGACAGGCCTGCGCACATCTTCCACATTCTTTACATTTCTGTGGATCAATGTGGGAACGAAGTCTTCCCGGCTCGATCGCACCGAATTTGCAGGCATTGATACAAGCCTTTCCAAGACAGTTCTGGCAGTTCTCCGTTACAATATAACTGGAAATCGGACAGTCCTCACATGCAGAACTGATGACCTGAATCACATTACCGTCATCTACTGGTCCAGGAGCTTTTCCTTCTGCCAGTCTGACTCTCTGTCTGATAATCTCTCGCTCTTTATAGATGCAGCAGCGGAACTGTCTTTGCTGGTCCTGGGATTAATTGGTTTGCAATGTAGTCTTTCTTCTCCTCAAGCTCACCTGCAAATGCAAGTTTTGCCACTTCATAAAGTACATCGTGTTTAATTTTGATCACATTTTCATCAGCGTACATTGTAAATACCTCACTCGTTTTTTGTTCGTTAATTTTTTAACCATCTAAGACATTATATCGAAAATGTATGGAATTACAAGTACCTCTGATGTTTTTATTGTAATACATAAGCTTTTTGTGCAAAGTAACAATTTCACTTATACTTTTTGTGCAATTATTCCGTGACCGCCTGAAACAGTCCGTCCCCTATTTTCGTCTGTAATAAACATCGCGGTCAACCGCCTTATTCCAGGAGGCAACGATCGTCGTACAGACAGCGTCCCCTGTGATGTTGACAGCGGTACGTGTCATATCCAGGATCCGGTCAATTCCCATGATCAGCGCGATTCCCTCGATCGGAAGTCCAACGGAATTAAATACCATGGTCAATGTGATCAGACCCACACTCGGCACTCCGGCGGTTCCGATGGAGGCAAGCGTTGCGGTTCCAATGACAGTGAGGTAATCCATCATGTCAAGCGGGATTCCAAACGCCTGCGCGGTGAACACAACCGCCACACCCTGCATAATCGATGTTCCATCCATGTTAATGGTCGCTCCGAGCGGGATCGTGAAAGATGAAATCTTTTTCGAAACACCCATTTTTTCCGCAAGCGTATCAATATTCATTGGAATGGTTGCATTCGAAGTTGAGGTTGAGAATGCAAACGCCATAACCGGGAAGAAATTTTGATGAAAATAAACGGGTTGAGCCCTGAAAATATTTTCAGCAATCCGAGGTACACCACAAAACACTGCACTGCGAGTGCAAGCAGAACGCAGAACATATATTTTAACAATGGGATGAACACCTCAAAACCGATCTCAGCAAACGTTTTGGCGATCAGACAGAATACGCCGATCGGGGCCACCTTCATAACAGCCATCGTCATTTCCATCATCAAATCGTTGAACTGTCCAAAGAAGTTCTTCACAATGTCAACACGGTCTCCCATGTTTGCGAGAATCACACCGAGGATCAATGCAAACACAATGATCTGCAGCATATTTCCCTCGCTTAAGGAATTAAAATATTGACCGGGATAATGTCTAACAGTGTTTCTGTCATGCTCATGGACTGTGTTGTCTCACTCACGGTGGAAGTCACCGGATCTGTGACATGTCAAGTCCTTTTCCCGGATTAAAAATATTGGCGATCGTCAGCGCAACGGTAATCGCAAGCGCTGTCGTACACAGATAAAAAATTAGTGTCTTCACACCGACGCTTCCAAGCTTTTTCGTATCTCCCACTGCCATGCTTCCGCAGACGATGGAGCAGAATACAAGCGGAACGACGAGCATACGCATCAGACGGATAAATCCCTGTCCGACAATATAAAAGACACCCTGCACAATGATATCATCCACCACGTAGTTCGATGGAATCAGATAGTTGATGATCACACCGGCCAAAGCTCCTGCAAGAAGCGCAATAAAGATCATCGTGGTAAGGCTTATCTTTTTCTTCTTTTGAACTCTATTCTGCATGATATAATCCCCTCTCTTCCAGATATTCTCTCAGGGAATCCTGCCAGTCTGGGAAATCATAAATCGGAACCATGCTCATAATAAAATTATCGAGTACCGCATACGCCGGTCTCACCTTGGAAAAATCCGACATGACAGTTGGAACCGGCTGCATGGAAGCCGTCTTTCCTGTCATTTTTCAAAATCTCTGTGCAAACGCATAACGGCTGCACACGCCCTTGTTTGTCGCATGATAAGTTCCGTACTCGCTCGTATGCACCAGATGTAATAAAAATCTTGCCAGTTCGTTTGCGCTCGTCGGTGATCCAAACTGGTCGGAGGCAATCGATAACTGCTCGCCTGCGTCCACTTTTTTTTTAAGAAACCATTGATAAAATTCTGTCCCTTTCCATACACCCAGGTGCTTCGCACGATAAAATGTTTTGTTGTGAATTCTTTCACATAGTTTTCCCCGCAAGCTTGGACTTTCCATAAACCGTTCCCGGATTTGTAATGTCAAATTCTGTGTAAGGCTCTGTGCTTTTGCCGTCAAACACATCATCCGTGGAAAGCTGTACCATTTTTGCCTGCATTTTTCTGCAACGATCGCCAGATTTCTGGCTCCCAGTGCATTTACTTTAAACGCCTGCGAAGGATTTTCCTCACAGGAACTGATATCCGTCATACCGGAACAATTGATGATAATGTCCGGGCGGTTCATCTCGCCAAAACGAAGTACTTCATCTGTATCCGTCACATCAAGGTCATCCACATCTGTATCTAACATTTCAAATTCCAATTTATCCACAACATCATTCACTGCCTGGCCAATCTGACCGCGGGCACCACATACCCAGATTTTCTGCATCACTGTTCCTCCATTTTCTCTTCTAGTATTTCTCAAAGCATAGAAAAAAGATGTGAGTTTATGATTCACATTACATCTCACATCTTTTTACCGTTCTTTATTATATTGATCCACGCATTTGATGTCAAATATTTTTTTCCATGCAGGACAGATGATTTTTTATACAAAACATGCGACCACTACGCCATGTCATGATATTTTCCAAGGAACTCCCTCGTTCTCTGATTTGTCGAAGTAAATAATAACTCCGGTGTCGTCTCCTCCACGATCACACCTTTATCCATAAAGATCATACGGTTTGACACATCTTTTGCAAAGTTCATCTCATGCGTGACAATGACCATCGTCATTTTTCTCCTCCGCAAGCTCCCGGATGACTTTTAGGATCTCAAGCGTCAGTTCCGGGTCGAGCGCGGAAGTCGGTTCATCAAAAATAATATTTCCGGCCGCATGGCAAGTGCCCGCGCAATGGATACCCTCTGCTGCTGTCCGCGGAAAGCTGACATGGATAGGCATCTTCCCTGCCGCTTAATCCCATCTTCTCCAGTAATACCTTTGCTTCTGCAACAACCTCTTCTTTTTTCCGCTTCTGAACACTGACCGGGGCATCAATGATATTTTTTAAGACAGAATAATGTGGAAACAGGTTAAAATTCTGGAATACCAGTCCAAAATGTCTCTGTATCTTTTTCAAATCTGCCGGTTTCGCATAAACCGTTTTTCCATTGATACTCTCTGCCGCCTTTTCCCCATATACGTTAAGCTTCCGTCATCCATCTGCTCTAACAGTGTCGCGCATCGCAGCAGGGTGGATTTTCCAGAACCAGAAGGTCCGATGATGGAGACAACCTCTCCCTCTGCAACGCTTAAACTGATATCTTTTAAAACTTCGTTTTCGCCGAAGCCCTTTTTTACATGCTTTGCATTTCCAGTAAATTCATATCATTTCCTCTTTGCCTTAATTTTACTACGATTGTATCTCTAATGATAATAACTCATCTTTTTTCTCAAAAATTCCATGATAAATGCCACCACATAGTTAAAGACATAATAGAATATCGCGGCTGCCACAAACGGGATCATGCTCTTCTGTGAAGCTGCCAGTGCCTTTGCCTGTGAAAACATCTCGGCATAAGCAATGGAAAACGCAAGCGACGTGTCTTTTACCAGCGTGATCACCTCATTGGTCACGGACGGAAGAATACGCTTGATCACCTGTGGAAGGATGATCTTTACAAATGTCTGTGTTTTTCCATAGCCTAATACTTTTGCCGCCTCATACTGTCCAACCGGCATGGACTCAATACCACCACGGTATATCTCTGCAAAATATGCAGCATAGTTGATTGCAAATGCGATCACAACCGCATATGCGCGGTAGCTTGACGAAATATTCACGCCGAAAATATAGTATGGTCCAAAATATACCACCAAAAGCTGTAGCATTAAGGGTGTTCCACGCATAATGGAAATATATATTTTGGTGATCGTTCTTATCACAGCATTTTTTGACATTCTTCCGAAGGCTACCAGAAGCCCAAGCGGCAGTGAAAAAATAAGTGTTAATAAGAAAATCTGAATTGTTGTCATCATCCCGGAACCAAGCTGGGAAATCATTACCTGAAAGCTCATATAAAAAGAACCCCTATCTTTTTCTACTGTAAAACCAATGCGCTGTTATTTGCCGAGCGTGCAGACATCATAACCGAAATATTGGTTGGATATTTCTGCGAATGTGCCGTCCTCTACCATCTCTAATAAAGTGCTCTGCACCTCATCGCGAAGTGCTGTGTTCCCAAGGAAAAATCCAACCGCATACTGTTCTGAGGAAATCGTCTCATCTAAAATCTGATACTGATCTTCTTTTCCCTCAATCTGGAACTGTGCGACACCGATATCTATCGCAACAGCATCGACTGCGCCAGACTCAAGATCCATAAATGCGGTGTTGTATTCGCCTACCGATAAGAGCTGTGCAAAGGAAGCCATCAGATCTGCATGTTCTTCATCGTTTAATGCGGTCTCTGCGGCAGACTCTTTCTGTACCTCCACCACTTTTCCTGCAAGATCCGCAAGTGTGTTAATTCGGAATCTTTCTTTACCACAACCACTGGCTGTTGTCCATATATGGATCTGTCCATGTATACTGATCTTCACGTCCATTCATCGTAAATCCATTCCAGATACAGTCGATCGTACCGGCTTCTAACTCCATATCCTTTGCATCCCAGTCGATCGGCTGTAACACAATCTTTTTGCCCATACGCGCTGCGCACTCCGTCGCCATCTCAATGTCAAACCCTGTAAATTCGCCATCATCCCCCACATAACCAAACGGCGGAAAATCCTGGTCAAATCCAACAGTAAATGTATCTTTTCCGTCTGCTTGATCCGTTTTTGCTGTATCAGTGGAACCTCCACACGCTGTCAGCGACAATGTCATCCCTGCAACAAGTAATAATGCCATAAATTTCTTCATAAAATCTCCATCCTTTATTTTCAGTTTATTACCACGCTACCACATTAAAGTGTCTGCTTATAACCTATCACAGAAACGGATTCGTTGTCAAGCACAGCTTCTCTCTTTTCAAACATTTCCTATTGCATAAAAAAGCAGGAACACGCAATGTGCTCCTGCCCTTTCTTACAGAATATATTTTTCCATTGTCTGATACAACAGCTCTCTCTGTACCGGCTTTGTGATTCTTTCATTCATGCCTGCCTCATGCACTTTCACGATATCCTTTGCCATCGCATTTGCAGTGACTGCCAGAATCGGGATATCCGATGCGTCCGGCTTTTTGCTGCCTCGGATACTCTTTCTTTGCCTCATACCCATCCATGATCGGCATATTCAGATCCATAAAAATCATGTCATAATAGTAATCCGGCATATTCTGATAGCGTGAAAGTGCCGCTTCCCCATTGTCGGCACATTCTACTTCTGCGTTGACAGCCTTCAGAAATCCCTGAAAGACCTCTGCGTTGACTGCATTATCCTCCGCCAGCAGTGCCCGCTTTCCGGAAAAAATCATAGTCCTCCGTTTTATTTTTCTCTGCCTCCGGCACGCTGCAGATCTCTGAGATCATGCTGTATACCTGAGACTGCAGCACCGGTTTTTTCAGGATATAATCTACACCCGCCCCGCGCATCTCTTCCTCATAATCCTCTGTATCATAGGAAGATGTGACGATTTTTAATGTATCACGGTCAAATATCTCTCTCATTTCCCTGACCAGTTTTTTGCCGAATCCACCCGGCATCTGCCAGTTGACAAAACAGATGTCGTAGCCTTCCCCCTCGTTCATACGCTTCTTTGAGTATCCGGATGATCTCCTTCCCGTCTGTCGAACTGTCATACCGGATCCCGAGTCTCGTCAGCGTCGACATCATATAATGCAGTGCGATCTCATCATTGTTTACCAGAAAAACTTTTAATGATCTGAACTTACGTTTCTCCCGCACAATACTTTTTCCAATTTCAAATGGAATGTCCACGATGAATTTTGAACCCACATTATATTCGGATGCCACATCGATCGTTCCGTGCATCTGTTCGACAATGCTCTTTATGATTGAAGTCCCAGACCGCGCCACCGTAATATTTTCCGTTTTCATGCTGTTCCTGCTCAAACGGTTCCCAGATTTTTTCCAAAGCTTTATCCGAAATCCCACATCCGGTATCACGCACTGTAATATGTAAAACCGTCCTGCTGTCATCCACATCCAGCTCAGACATGCACACCTCAATGGTTCCGCCCTTCTCGGTAAACTTAAACGAATTTGAGAGCAGATTCACAAGCACCTGCTTGACACGGATTGCATCTCCGATCAGATATTCATGTGTCACATTGTCAACCCTGAAATAAAAATAGATCCTTTTCATCCTGCACTGGGAATAAAAAAGACCAGAGACCTCCGACACGACCTCATTGAGTGAAAACGCCACATGACGGATCGTCATTTTTCCATTGTCAATGGCTGCCATATCCAGCACATCATTGACCAGTTCCCACAGATACTCCGCCTGGTAACGGATCTTCTTAAAATCCTCCCGGACTTCTGCATCTTTATAATGGGCAAGCTGTGAAATGCCCAGAATTCCATTGATCGGTGTGCGGAGTTCATGGGACATCCTTGCAAGAAACAGTTCTTTTGCCCTGCCCATCTCCTGCTCTTTCTCTAACTGTGCCCTGATCTTCTCCCGTTCCAGAATATATTTTTCCACAAGATTATGAACTCTTTTTTTCACGATGGCCGGATCACACGGAGAAAAAATATACTCATCCGCTCCCGCTTCTAACGCTTTAACCTCTGTTTTTCTCATCAATTGCAGTTTTTGCGACGATCGGGATATCCGCATACTTATCCTGCTGTTTCATCTCCCGGATCACTTCAAATCCATCCATCACCGGCATGCAAAGATCAAGAAGAACAATATGTACCTTTTGTTGTTCCAGTTGTTCCATCGCCTGTTTCCCGTTTTCCGCCTCCAGAATCTGATATTCGTCTTTAAAGATTTCTGCAAACGAAATGCGTTCCACTTCCATGTCATCTACAATGAGCATTGTCAGTTGTCTGTTCATATCTGATTCGTACCTTCCTGATTCGATAATGTATCATCTCTTTAGCTATTATACATAATTTTTACATAAAAAAAGCGTTTTTTTTTTTTTTTTCACAAAAATATGCATTATCTGGCATCTTCTAAACATGATACAACATTTTTCGACAAAGAATCTGCCCTATGGGCAAAGCAGTGGACTGACTGCCAGAAGAAAAATTCCCACATAATAAGTGGTAAGGTTAAACAGGTGGACTTTCCGGCTCTTATTTTTATAAAAATAAAGAAACAGAATGGAAATATCTGAGATCATAAACAGAAAACTTCCCACCGCACAGACGATGTGCCGCATGTCAGGGATACTCACTGCAATATGCATGCTTTTTGCAAACAGGTATGCAAAAAAAAGTGTAGACTAAAATGCATGGCCGAAGTCTTCCGGTATGAAAGCTGCCCATTCCTGTCACTGCAAAAATCCCGATCACCGCTATGACCGGAAACACCATATCTGCAACTGCCGGCGTGGCTGCATCCGGTCCAGCCACCGGATAAAGAACAGATGCCCCATTAAAAATGTGACAAGTCCCAAAAAAAAGTCACTTTTTTTTGATCTTATTATAAAAAGCAAGTATTACATCTCCTGCAAAGCAAGCAGACAAACGCCGGAAGCATCAGCCAGAAATCCAGAATATCCCGACTGACAACTGCTGCTGCCAGAAACACAGACACAAACGCTGCACTCTGCAGTGTCTTTACAAGCACATAATTTTTCTTATAATCCGGCTTTTTCACCTGATTTAAAAACCATAGAAACAGCACTCCATAAAAGACTGCCATTCCCAGAAACCATATCCAACGCTCCATAGAAAGCTCCTATTTTTGTTTTCCAAATAATACCGGGTTTCCTGCTGCCGTCACGATCAGTGGGATCACCATGCAGATCCATATGACCGGTTCTGTCCAGATGACTGCCCAATAACCAAACCTGCGCACAAAAACCAGCGTGAACACCACTTTTCCCGCCAGCTCTATAAAACTTGAAAAGACGGGCGTCCTCTGATCTCCGATTCCCTGCAGCGAATTGCGCAGGATCACAATAAACACACAGACCACCTGAAAAGACATATCGTACACCAGATACTGTGTGCCCCAGTAAATGACCTCCTTATTCTTTGAACTTGCAATAAAAAGAGATCAGATACGGTGATATCGTATGCGATAAAATAAAAATAATCACACTGAACACACAGCCGATTCCAAGCACTGCCTTTAAGCCCTGCCGGATCCTGTCATACTTTCCGGCTCCGTAATTCTGTCCACAGTAAGTTGCCATGGAGGCGCCAAAAACGCTGACCGGAAGACTGAATATCTCAAACACTTTGCGCGCCGCTGTATGTGCCACGATAATGTTCGTTCCAAGTTTATTGATTCCCGTCTGCAAGATCAAAGTACCGCAGTTTACCAGAGATGACATGAGTGCCATCGCCAGTCCGTTCTGATACAGAAGTCTCATGCGTTCTCTGTCCCACTCCAGATCATTCTTCGAGATGTGAAGGATTGTGAAACCGGACCTGATACGCAGAAAGCATAATACTGCTGAGACCAGTTGTGACAGCACCGTCGCACAGGCACTCCTGACACGCCCATGGAAAAGCCGCCGATAAAGAGATAGTCAAGCACAATATTTGTGACCGCCGCAATGACCAGAAAGATCAGTGGTGTCACGGAATCCCCGATTGCCCGGAGCATATCCGCACACAGATTGTATGCCAGTGTAACAAACATGCCCCACACTAAAATCCTGATATAATCATGTGCCATGCAAAACTGTTCTTCCGGAACATTCATGGCATGAAGAATCGGATTTAAGAAAAGCAGTACTGCAAAAATGATCACAACCGCCGTCATCATTCCCAGCATTATGGAAGACGCCACATTTTTCTTTAAAAGTTTCTCATTCCCACTTCCATAGTTTTGTGCGGTCACAATGGAAAATCCCAATGTAAAGCCGCTGAAAATTCCGGTCAGAAGATTATAAAGGATCGACACGGAGCCAACTGCCGCCAATGCCTCTTCCCTAAAAATACTTCCGACGATCTTGGTATCGATCAGACTGTACATCATCTGGAACAGTCTTCCCAAAAGACAGGAATTGCAAATAATAAAATCAGTTTTAACGGATTACCCTCTGTTAAATTTAAAGTTTTTCCTGTTTTCCCATCAGCCATTTTTTTCGAAGTCCCTTCGGGTAATGATTTTTAAAATGCCACCGGCTAACTTGCCCCAGCCAATGCTGTAACCATCCACAGCCACTAAATACCAGCCCTTTTTCTCCGTCCATATTCAGGGTCTGTCCATTTAAGTATGCTTTGACCTGTGGATCGTCACTCTAAATTGCACACATGCTTTACCTGATCCGGTCTTAACGCTAACGCCAGTGCATGGGACGGCTCGAAACGGTTCTTTTTTAAGGTTCCCAGATGCAGTCCCGGGCGCAGCACTTTCAGATTCCGGATGGACGGCATTCCCTCCGGCATCCGATAAAGCTGGTCGCCGAATTTCAGGAAACTGCCTGTTATATTTTTCACAAGGTTTTCCTCTGCAAATGCAAAAAATTCCTTACACTCTTTTCACTGATCCCTTCTCCACGCCGTTTCTGCAATAGCCCTGACAGGTTCTGGATAAAACACCCGCTTTCTGTAAGACAGCGAGGTAATGTCCTTCGCCTTTTAAATGGTGCGGCCATAAGCGGATGGTATGCTCTAAGCCCCTCAGCCGGATGATCTGTCCACGCCGGGACACCCGGCATCATACCGTCTTTTTCTCCACCGGTAATATTGAAAATTCCGGGTGGCGCTCTAAAAAGCGGCTGATACTGCCTTCATTCTCCGTCGGGGCAAACGCAGGTCGAATACACAAGCCGTCCGCCCGGTCTTTAACATCCTCCGCGCAGTCTAAGATCTCCGCCTGTCTTGCGGCACAGTTCTCTACATTTTCCGGACTCCACTCATCACAGGCATCCTCGTTCTTGCGGAACATTCCCTCACCGGAACACGGTGCATCCACTAAAATACGGTCAAAATATTCGCGGAAATTATCCGAAAGTTTCTGTGGTGTCTCATTTGTCACAAGCGCATTGCACACGCCCATGCGCTCGATGTTCTCAGACAGGATCTTTGCTCTCGCCGGATGAATCTCATTGCAGACGATCAGTCCTTCCCCTGCATGGAACATGCAATCTGCGTGCTCTTACCTCCCGGTGCGGCGCACAGATCCAAAATGCGCTCTCCCGGTTCCGCCATCAGATACTCCGCCGGAGCCATCGCACTCGGCTCCTGAATATAGTAAACACCCGCCTCATGATACGGATGTCTGCCGGGCTGATCATTCCCACTGTAATAATAGCCATTCGTTGTCCACGGCACTCTGTTTAAAGAAAACGGCGCCTGCAAAGCAAAAAAGTATCCCGCTCTGTTTTCAGTGGATTGATCCTGAGTGCCTGATATTTCGGGCAGATCATAGCTTGCATAGAATGTGCGTACTCCTCTCCGAGCATTTCTTTCATACGCACACAAAATTGTTCTGGTAACATAATTTCTCTCCGTCCTGTTTTTCCTGTGATTGATTCATTTTCATAATTCCGTTTTTATGAATTTTACAATTGTATTTTCTCATCGGTTAATTGTTTCAGTGCATCTCCCAGAATGTGATTGGATGATTTTTCCCTCATTCCATCGATTGTTTCCCGAAGCGTCTGGTTTGCTGCCTCTACCTCACGCTCAAACTCTCTTTGCAGAGAGCAGATGACAGCCCTGCCCGGTGATGATGATCTGCTCAAGACCATCCGAAGTCGCCACGGTCACATGGTATTTTCTTCCATTTTCATGTGCAAACTTTTCAATATAAGCATCGGCAGTCTCTGCCTCTTTTGTATACACGACATGAATATTATGGTGATCGAGCATTTCCGTCTGGTGTCCTTTACGCGGTACGCATCAAACACCACGATCAGATTGCATTTTTTATGCCCTGATAATTGCACAAAATGTCTAAAAGCTTTCCTCTTGCTCCGTCGATATTGACTGCCGCAAGCTCTTTTAAGCTCTCCCATGCAAAATGATATTATATCCGTCCACCAGCAGATATTCCTTTGGAAACTGCCTTTACAGGTGCATAGCATGGCGCATTGTCTCCCGAGATCACTTTTTTCGTGGTCCGCCACTGCTTTGTCGCTCCCTTCTCATGCTTATTTGCATGATAGGTGCGTGCTAAGATCGCATCAATCTCCTCAATGTCGATCCAGTGATCCGGATCGTAGGTTTTTGTCTTTTTACCGGAAGGTGCTTCCCTGCTGCTCTTTCTTTTTAACAGCCTGCCCTCCACATGCATGTGATCCGGCACTTCATTCCATGGAACGATAAATCCTGCTCCGTGCGCACAGAAAACAGAATCCGCCGGGTGCGAAAGATCCCGCTCCGGATCATAACCGGTCTGTGCGACCACCTCTTCCGTGTTGTGACATGGGTAATATCCCGCAAACCGGAACGTTACTTTTCCAAGTCCTTTCGTGTAGGCAGTCACTTCCTTCTGGTAATTTGCCATGCACGCCACCGGAGCAATGCCGCGCAGAACCTGTGCATCGCCCTCCTGATAAGGACCTTCAAACTTTCCATGCATTTTTTCAATATCCGTCATAGCACGTCCACCATATTCTGCGGAACAGCTATGTGAAATTCATAATACGGCTCCATAAAAGCAGCACAGACTGCGCCTGTTTTAAGCCCTGGCGCACTGCCCGGTAAGTCGCCTGTCTGAAATCGCCGCCCTCCGTGTGTTTCGTGTGTGCCCTTCCACCGATCACTGTGATTTTCATATCTGTAATCACCGAACCGGTCAACACTCCGATATGCTCCCGCTCTTTTAAATGTGTCACGATCATCCGCTGCCAGTTTTTATCCAGCACATCCTCACTGCAGTCTGTGTCGATCACAATACCGCTTCCCGGTTCCAGCGGCTCTAACAAAAGATGTACTTCCGCATAATGTCTGAGAGGTTCAAAATGTCCCACGCCCTCCACTGTATCTGCGATTGTTTCCTTGTATACAATCTTGCCCGGGCCAAATGACACATCCACGCCAAAACGCTCTGCAATCATGCTTTTTAAAATTTCCGTCTGAACCTCGCCCATAATCTGGATCTGGATCTCCTGAAGCTTTTCGTTCCATACAATATGTAATTCCGGCTCTTCCTCCTCGATCTGGCGCAATTTTGGCAGCATGACTGCCGGCTCCACGCCCTCCGGGAGAATCAGACGGAAATGCAGTACCGGCTCTAATACCGGTGTTTCTCCCTGCGCTTCTATTCCAAATCCCTGTCCCGGATATGTGTGGTCTAATCCGGTCACAGCACACACCATTCCGGCATCCGCTTCATTGATCAGCTCATATTTGGTTCGGAATAAATGCGGATCTGGTTCACTTTCTGTTCCCACACTTCCTCACCAAACCGCACATGATCTGCATTCGAAAGCGGTGATTTCACTTTTAACGTTCCTCCGGTCACTTTCAGATACGTCAGCCGGTTATTTGCCTCATCTCTCGCGATCTTAAAAACTTTCATGCCAAATCCATCCGGATATTCCGGTGCAGCGTATATCGGTCAAACCCCTGTAAAAATGTATCCACGCCGGCATTCCGAAGCGCAGAACCAAAAAGCACGGAAATATCTTTCGCTGCACGATCATTTCCCTGATTTGTTCACCGGCAATCCTTCCGGTCTCCAAAAACTTTCCATGGCATTCTCATCTTCCATGGCGATTTCTTCCATGACCGCACTGTCTTTATCATTTTCCTGTGTTCCTGCGCCAAGTTCCGTGAAATCAATGCATCCGTCCGACAACTGTTTTTTTAACTCCAAAAGAATTGCCGCTGTGTCGGTTCCCGGCTGATCCATTTTATTGATAAAAAGAAATACCGGGATCTCATACCGGTTTAAAAGCCGCCAGAGTGTCTGTGTATGAGCCTGCACTCCGTCAGATGCGCTGATGACAAGCACGGCGTAATCAAGCACCATCAGCGTCCGCTCCATCTCTGCCGAAAAATCCACATGTCCCGGTGTGTCCAAAAGTGTCATTTTCGTGTCACCAAATTGTAATTCTGCCTGCTTGGAAAAAATCGTGATGCCACGTTTCTTCTCCATCGCATCCGTGTCTAAAAATGCATCGCCGTTGTCGACGCGCCCTATTTTTTAATGCTTCCACTGCTATATAAAAGTGCTTCTGACAATGTGGTCTTGCCGGCGTCCACATGTGCCAGGATTCCTGCTATAATTTGTTTCATGATTATTTTTCCTTAGGTTATGTAGCGAATTGTAAAATTCATCTATACTGTCTTTAAATTGTTCAAAATTAATCCGTGCATAAAGAGACCCGCTTCCGCTACGTGTCGCTCGCAACGGTACTAAGAAACCACCGGCTGCATTTCATTTTATCTGATAAATCAGAACGAAATACAGCCACTGCTTTCTAAGAACCGGCGGCTCCCCAGTGTCTTTTTTTGCGCGGATTAATTTTTCACAATATATTTACACTGTGTTGAGTTTTACAATTCGCAATTTACTGTATGAAAAATGATTCATGGGTGTTGCCCTCTGTTGAATCATTTTGCCTTTTCGGATATTTTAACATATTTTCAGAATCCAGAAAAGGGACAGCACACGGAAATTATCCATGTACTATCCCTTTTCTGGTTTTGCGTCATTATTCTGGTTCTTCTTTATTAGTAGCAGAAATAATGACAGCAGATTTTACATCAAGATTCGATGTGAGCGGATAAGTTGAAAAATTCATTGTATCATTTCTTAATAGGTCTGTATTTCCATTTAATACATTATAAATAGACTGGTACTCTGTCTCTGTCGGATGCGCTTTATCCCGTCTTTTCCAGAAACAAACTGAACCGGATTGTTCTGGCTCAGCACATCATATAATGTATTCGGATACAAATCGGATGCCATGCGGTTTAACACCACCTCGACAACCGCTTCCTGCCCCTCGACAGGTTCGCCGTTTGCTTCCAGCCACACGATTTTGGCCAGCAAATCGATCTCTTCATCGGTCAGGCTGATGTTCCAACGATTGTTGTATGCCGGAGCCTGCGAAGTTCCAGAAACTTCCTCCACCTGACCACTCTCACTTACTTCTGTATTTGTTTCAACTGATCCGTCTGTCTCTTCTTCTAAATTACTTTCTGAATCATTTGAAGTTGTCACTAAAACAACATCTTTCTTTTCAACACCTGTTTTTTCATCTGATTCTGTCGTAAATGAATTTGCGGAAATTGCAGCTGCCACACCGGCGGAAAATTGCATTTCTTCCGGCTCTGCCTCCTGATCCTGAAGCTGTACTGCCTCATTCTCAAGCTCTGCAACATATGCTGCCTCTTCCTGAATGTTGGACGTAACAATCAAGCACAATGCGAAAGCAAAATGTAATCTTGGCGTCCAATATTTTTTTCTCATTTTCTCCTTTCCTCAAGAATGATACATAACATAGTAAAACGACAGATAAACCAAAAATTTATCTGCCGCTTCATTACAAAACCCTATCATACTCAATTATTCCCAAAAGTCAAATTTCTCATTCAGGAACTGTGCTGAGAAAATTTCTTTGAATTTTACCATATATTTTTTTCATTTGTGTAAATAATCTACTAACGAGTCAGTTATAACTTTTTCGCGTTAAAGCAGAAACAGTCAGATATTACAATTATTGTGAGCTTTTCTGCTTATTTTTATGCAACTTCCATTATTTTTCCCCAAAAAATCTGGAAACAGTCTTAATCTCTTGCGATCTCAGACAGAATTTCTGCGCGTTTTGTGCCGATCAGAGCTGATTTTTATATGTTTCATAACGCTCTATGCGATGCTCACTTAAGAAGACCGCGATCTCCGGTGTGATCGTAAGTTCTGTCACAAAAACTACCATTTCCTGTCCATCCGAAAATGCCTGCTCCATAAATGTAAATGCATGTTCTAAGGTTTCAATCCCTTGATTTTCAAGGCTTTGCAGTTTTTCACACTGTGCGTCAAACGGCTCTTTTGCGAGCGCAAATAAAGCAGTTTCTTCTATATTAATTGTTTCCTCGGCTACAATCTTTTTCGCACATTCCTTCAATTTTTCGTTCAGGCTGCGTGCACGGTCACTCTGTGCTTTTGAGACAAACTGCTGTTTCTCGTTCTGCTCATCTGACGCTGTTTTTTCTGCAAGAATCGTTTCAAAAATTCCTTTTGCCTGCAAAGAATTTTTTAATTTTTGACGGTATTCCTTCAAAAAATCATACCATGCATCCGTGATCTCACGCTCTCTCTGTATCTGATAAAAGACATTTGAGACACCATCCAGCAGCAGATTGACCACCGAAAGCCTCTCATCAAACGCTGCCTGATCAATACGCGCATAGACGGAAGGCTTTACTTTTCCCCAAAATCTCTGCAATGCCATAATCGTCCTGATATTTTTTATACAGATCAAAGTAGGCAGACACATCCTCCGCCACATCTTCATGCCGCAGAAACTCATGAATGATCTCCTCGTCCACCGGAATCCCAAGTTCCTCGTAGACATCCATGAGATTGCTTAAATCCTCCCAACCTCTGGCGGTCACAAACTGTAATCCATCCACGTCCGCCTCCACGCGGTAGAAATTTTTCGGACGAAGTTCCAGATAACTTAAAATTGCGCTGTTTAAACGTTTTTCTCTTGCATATTCCTTCCACACGCCAAGATCTGCCTCGATATTCATGCAGCGCACACGGTCTAACGTTACCATATCAAAATCTCTTACCGACTTGTTGTACTCCGGCGGATTTCCGGCTGCAAAGCAATGATCCATCCCTCCGGGACTGCCTGGTTGCCAAACGTTTTACACTGCAAAAATTAGCAGCATGGTCGGCGCCAGCGTCTCAGAAACGCAGTTGATCTCGTCAATAAAAAGGATTCCCTCTTTCCTGCCGCCCTCCTCGATTTTGCGGTAGACACTCGCAATAATCTCGCTCATGGTGTACTCCGTCACAGAATATGTTTTTCCGTCGTACTGCTCCTCCTTAATAAACGGAAGTCCTACTGCGCTCTGCCTTGTGTGGTGGGTGATGGTATACGCCACAAGCCCGATCTCACACTCTCTGGCAATCTGCTCCATGATCTGTGTCTTTCCGATTCCCGGTGGTCCAATCAACAGAACCGGACGCTGTCTGACCGCCGGGATTTTATATTCGCCAAATGCATCTTTGCTCAGATATGCCTGCACGGTATGTTTGATTTCTTCTTTTGCCTGTTTAATGTTCATGGTTTCTCCTTGTCTCCTCTGCCAAAATATCCTCCTGTTCCACCCGGAGTCTCATTGCCCACGGTGGAACGGCACTCTCATCATAATCATCCAGAAACAGAAATGCGGTCTTATATTCCGGCCGTTTCTTCGGATAAATGCCCTTGCCATCCGTAAAATATAACAACCCGCCAAGATTTTTCAACACGCCCTGCTCTAATAATTCGTTCACATAAGCAAAAGCCGGTCTGAAATCTGTTCCGCCGCCACCTATAACTGTAAAACGATTTAAAAGCTGTTCGAGTTCCCGGCTGTTTTTACCTCCTCATCCATGCGCACCTGATCGTCACACTGAATGATGTGTATTCTGCTTTTTGCAAAAAAACTGTTCTGTTCGGTCAGGATCGTATAGGTCTCTTTCAAAAAAAAATTGTGGATGAGTTCTCCGTTGGTCGAATAACTCGTATCGACCACAATGACAAACTCCTGGATTTTTTTTGACCTCCCGGCTCTCCACCGGCTCAATGAGCGGCATATTTCCGTAAAGCCGCAATCCATAAGTATAATAATTCAGGTCAAACTCATCGGGATCCGCATGCAGTTCCTCCCGCAGAACGGAAAATTTACGCAGAAAATCTGCATAACTTTGTCTGCTCTTCTCTGCCTTCAACTGTGCAGCAAGAATTTCTTCTCCATCCTCTGTCTCATCCCCTCTGGATTCCTTTTCCATGCGCGTCTGCCTTGCAATTTTATCCCACTGTTTTCTGACGTCCTCATTTACGGCATTTTTCTGTTCCTCCTTCGGCCAGTAACGATGGTCGTCCGTGTAAAATTCCTTTTGCAGTGCGATCAGTTCTGCCGGCTTTCTGCCACTTAGATAACGATAAATAACCGCCGCGGAGATCCCGCTCTTTAGCTGTTTTAGCTCTTCATAAACCGTTTGTCTCTGCCAGCTTAAGATCCGCCTCGTACTCGGTTTGTCCATCTGGTCGATTGTGTATTCCACTGCAATATCGCAGGCAAGATTCCATTTTTCCCGGTCTCTCTTTCCACCGATCCAGAGATGGAAAAAGATACAGTGCAGCACGCTGTGCAGGTATGCCCTGTCGAGATATTTCGGGTTGCCCTGAAACACCCTTAACACCTGCTCCGTGGAAAAATAAAGATATGTGCCGTCAGTCGCAAAGCTTCTGATATTCTCATCCGCCCGGTAAACAAGCGTGCCGAGTGCAATATCTAAAAAGCGCAGATCCATATATAGTTCACTTCGCACAAACTCCAGAACTTTCTTCGACATCTCTGCCTCCCACTCGCTCTGTGTCTGCTTATGTTTACTCCTAAACTGCTCCATGTCAACTCCTTTATTATTAAAATTCCTCAAATGAATAGCGGCTCTTCACATCCGCCGTTTTCTCTGGTTCTGCAAATAACTGCCGCTTCCACGCGATGAGGCTTGCCACGCCCTCCATCCATTCCTCATGCGATGCGATTGCAACGGCATCCTCTATCTGTTCTTTCCTGCCGTATCCTTTTCAAAGAAGAAATGTAACGGTTTTAACTCTCTTTTCTTTAAAAAAGAATGGTTAAAACCTTCCCGGACTGTTCCCTCACATAAGCCTCATAAGCTGCCCTTGCCTCCGGCGACAGCCCACATGCAGTATATAAGCGGTTCCAAGCCATCGGAATGAGCACCTCCTGCTGACTCCTCCACACACGCCTGTGGGAAAATCTCATCATAGGCATTCAGCAAAATGACACCCTCCTTAAAGCACTGTCTTGCACGGAAACCCTCTCCGGTAAGATTCAGTTCAAAAAATATGCGCCGGTCCGATCTCATCATAGCTCTCATAATATTCCGGATACAAAAGAACTGCCTCTCTCTCTCCGTCCTCCTGTTCAAACGATACTTCCACCTGCCATTTGATCTGCGCGAGAAGCTGTTTTAGTCCGGTCGGCTCCTCTACCCCTGCACACATCCGTAAGCTTCGCAGATTCAGGCAATTCATAAACGCATCGCTTCCCACTTCCACAAGTTTTGGATAAACACTGATCCTTTCCATTTTCGTACAGTTATAAAACGCACAGCTTCCTATTTTCACAATGTCTGCCGGAAGTTGTACCTCTTTGATATATTTTTCCGATAATTCGTGCAGTTTTCCATCCCGTTCTATTGTTTCCAAAGAAATAATATTTTCTTCCTGTTCTGAGGAAATACGATCCTTTTTCTCTTTGTCTTTCAACACAGACAGACCGCTCTCCCACATACCTCCGCAGTACCTTGAATACCGGATCCCATTCTCCGGAAGCTTTCTTCTTGAAAGCAATAATCGCCCAGTTCCCGCACGCATCTTCCATCGATAAATCCCGGCACTGTCACGACCGGCTGTTCTCCGAATACCCGAAGCAGACGGATTTCTCCTTCTGAAATTTTTTCCCATAAAAAAAACAATTGTTCTGCCCTGTTCTCTTCCATCATTTTTCCCTGTCATTCATGTCCAATATCTTGTATATCCGTCTTAGATCACAGCATTCTCTCCGCGCTTCAGACGCCCATAACTGCGCACTAAAAGAGGCCCTTCCGTAATCAGCATGGCAATCCATCCTGCCAGACACGCAAACGGGAATGTCTCTACCTTCATTGCAAAGCCAAACACAAATACAAATGCTGCGAGCACACGCACTCCCATATTCACCATACTGCTGATCAAAGTGATCTTCAGATCTCCGATTCCCCGGAAATATCCCTGTATGCCATTCGTAACTGCCGGGAGCAGATACATAAATGAGATCAGTTTCAGATAAGTGATGCCCTCTTTTACAACATCTGTGTCTCTGACGAACAAACGCACAACCGGCTCTGCAAAAAAGAAGCACACCAGAAAAATGACCATTCCATAAACCAGTTCGATCTTCATACCGCCCCAAAATCCCTTTCGCACACGGTCTTTTTTTCCTGCTCCGCTGTTCTGAGCCATAAAAGACGTCATAGAGTGCGCAATATTCTGTTCCGGAAGGCACGCAAAATCATCAATGCGGTTCACGATCGTATACGCCGCCATCACGGAAACTCCCATTGTGTTGGCAATTGCCTGCACGCCGATTTTTCCAAGCTGCACGGTTCCCTGCTGCATCGCACTCGTCCATCCATAGAGGATCGTCTGTTTCAGCAGCGTTCCATCGAATACAAACCATGCTTTTCCAAGATTTAACTCCGGCACCTTTCTCTTAATGTAAATGATGCAAAGCATACAACACACCGCCTCGCTGACGACCGTTGCGACCGCACAGCCCATGCTGCCCCATCTGAGCACTGCCACGAAAACAAATCCCCGATGATATTGAGCACCGAGCTTGCCACAAGAAAATAGAGCGGTGTCGTGCTGTCTCCCAGCGCCCGCAATGTGCATGCAAAAAATTATAGATAAATGTAAAAATAAATCCCAAAACACGATTCTCAGATAAGGAACTGCAAGCGGAAGCACTTCCTCCTGCACCCGAATCAGTAATAATAACGGTCTGGCAAAAGAATGCAAAACAACGTGACCGTAATGGAGAACACAATTCCTGCGATCATCGTCGTGCTGATCTGCCGCTTTAAAACATCCATTTTCTTTTGCGCCGTACTGGGTTCCCATCAAAATAGAAGCCCCGATACACATACCGTTCACAAACAAAATTGCAAGTGTCATTAATGGATTGCTTGTGCCGACCGCCGCCAATGCCTCTTTTCCCACAAGCTGACCGACGATAATGCTATCCACCGAGTTATACATCAACTGAAAAATATTTCCAAATAAAAGTGGTATCGTAAATTTTACAAGTAATGGAGTAATTTTCCCCTGTGTCAGATCTTTTGTCATATTCTTACGCCTTTGCCAGAATCTTTTTTATATTACATAAAAACAGTGTGGAAGCCACTGCAACCGAAATAAAGTCCGAAACAGGCTCTGCTAAAAACACTGCAAACACTTTGTTCTCAATGAACATCGGCATCAGATAGATCAGTGGGAGCAACAAGATGATTTTTCTTAAACATGCAATGAATAAGGAAAGTTTTGCCTGTCCAAGCGACATAAACGTCTGCTGGATTGCCATCTGGATTCCAAAGATACCGGTCATGCCCATATAAATCCGGGCGCCCCGTCGTCATCTCATACAATTCCGGGCACTGCTGTTGAACAGCTGTACAAAAACCCCGGGAAACACTCTACAAGCGACCAGAATGCCATCGTGTAAATGAGACTTACCACGATCAAAATGCGAATCGTCTTTTTTCACACGGTCAACCTTTGCCGCGCCATAGTTATAGCTGATAAGCGGTTGTGCGCCCTGTCCAAGCCCCTGCACCGGCATGAACTGTAACTGCATAATACTTGCAAGGATCGTCATCGCTCCCACTGCCACATCTCCGCCGTATTTCGACAGGGACGCATTAAATGCAATGTTTATAAGGCTCTCCGTAATATTCATGACAAATGATGCCAGACCAAGTCCCATGACCGGAAGAATGATCTGCGGCTGTACTTTTAAATATTCTTTTCGGATACGAAGTTTTGTCTGTTTTCCATTCAAAAAGAAAACACCCACACGGCGGAAACTGCCTGTGAGAGAATCGTTGCAACGGCCGCGCCCTTTACGCCCATATGAAATGCAAAAATAAATAAAGGATCAAGAATGATATTGCAAATTGCTCCGATCAGAACTGTCTTCATACTGATCTTTGCAAATCCCTGTGTTGTGATAAACATATTCAATCCCAGCGTCATCATGACAAAAATACTCCCCGCCACATAGATCCGCATATATCCCAATGCAAATGGCAAGGTTTTCTCACTCGCGCCAAACATCCACAGAATCGGCTCCGCGACTGCTTCCAGAAAGATGGTCAGCACAACCGAGATTACGATTAGGCTTGTCACACTGTTTCCAAGAATACGCTCCGCTGTCTCATTGTCCCCTTTTCCCATATAAATTGCGGCTCTCGGTGCGCCACCGGAACCGATGAGCATTGCAAATGCCGTAACCATCATAAGTACCGGAAAACATAACCCGAGTCCGGTCAGTGCAATATCCCCCACCTCGCGGATATGTCCGATATAAATACGGTCAACCAAATTATATAGAAGGTTTACAAGCTGTGCGATAATTGTAGGCACCGCCAGTTTTATCATTAAACCGGGAATGCTTTGCCACTCCCAAGATTCTGTTTTTCTGTCTCTTTTTCCATAAAAATCTCCTCTTGTACTGTCAAATAAAACTTCCGCCTTATCTCTTTTTGTGCAAAATCTGCCATCAGACACACGCAGAATAAGGCTGACACTTTTCACAGTGCAACAACCTTATTCTAGCACACTCTATGTTCGAATACAAATGGCAGACTTCAATCAGCCAAGTATTTTTTTCAGATCTTCCTCCGGGGTGCTGATCGGAGAAATCTGATAATTTTCTACCAGATAATTCAAAATATTCGGTGAAAGAAACGCCGGCAGAGTTGGTCCAAGATAAATATTTTTAATACCAAGGTGTAACAACGTCAGTAAAATGCAGACTGCTTTCTGCTCATACCAGGACAATACCATGGAAAGTGGAAGTTCGTTCACGTTGCAGTCAAACGCTTCTGCGAGCGCAATTGCAACCTTGATTGCACTATAAGCATCGTTACACTGTCCCATATCCATAATTCTTGGAAGTCCGCCGATGGTTCCAAGATCAAGGTCATTAAAACGGTATTTTCCACAGGCAAGCGTGAGAATGACAGAATCCTCTGGTGTCTGTTTTACAAATTCCGTATAGTAGTTTCTTCCAACTCTTGCTCCATCACAGCCACCCACTAAGAAAAAGTGGCTGATTGCTCCGGATTTCACAGCATCGATTACCTGATCTGCAACTCCTAACACGGTTCCATGTCCAAAACCGGTCATGACCGTCTTACCGCCATTGATCCCTGTCATCTCACGGTCAGCTTCATAGCCGCCAAGTTCTAATGCTTTCTCAATGACCGGGGTAAAGTCTTTTTCTTCCCCTATGTGAACCATCTCAGGATAAGAAACCACCTCTGTCGTAAATGCACGGTCTGCATAGCTTGGTTTTACCGGCATCAGACAGTTTGTTGTATAAAGGATTGGTGCCGGAAGATGATCAAATTCCTTCTGCTGGTTCTGCCATGCCGTTCCAAAGTTTCCTTTTAAATGCGGATACTTTTTCAGCTTCGGATAAGCATGCGCCGGAAGCATCTCTCCGTGGGTGTAAATATTGATTCCCTTATCCTTTGTCTGCTCTAATAACAGTTTCAGGTCATAAAGATCATGTCCAGTGATCACAATAAATGGGCCTTTTTCTACGGACAATGGAACTGTGGTTGGTGTCGGTGTCCCAAATGTCTCCGTGTTTGCCTTATCTAAAAGTTCCATACAGATCAGATTTTTCTCTCCCACTTCGAGTACGACCGGAAGCAGAAGATCCATATCCATGTCATAACCGATCACGGATAATGCGCGGTAAAAGAAGCTGTTCACTTCGTCCGAAGTGTAGCCCAACACCATCGCATGGTAAGCGTAAGCTGCCATACCACGGATTCCAAATAAAATCAGTGATTTTAAAGAGCGGATATCCTCATTGTCATTCCACAGATTGTTCATGTCATAATCGTCTGTGTTGCCACATGGATTCTGACAGGCACTGCAATCCGGTACAATTTTATTTTCTCTGCTTTGACTTTTGCGATCATCTCTTTTAAAGTCTCATCATTGAAATTCACATTCGTGATCGTTGTAAATAAACCTTCGATGATAATACGGTCGGTATTTTCTGTTTTGGGATTATTTCCACAGGATTTTGCAAGACCGATCAATGCACCGGTCAGTTCATCCTGTAATTTAGCTGTATCCGCCTTTTTTCCACAGACACCAGCATTTCCTGTACAGCCGGTACATCCGACTGTCTGTTCACACTGAAAGCAAAACATTTTCTGTTCCATATTGTGTAATCTCCTTTTTTTATGAAATGTTGTAATGTAAAACGCTGATATACAGGGGTGATACCCCTGCACACCAGCGCTTGTTACGAGGTATGTACAGATTGTAATAAAAAAACATCGTTATTTTTCTGTTGTATTTACAACGCAATACATTTTATGCATTATTTGATTGGTAATATTTTCTTTCTGTCCTCTGTCTCATGCACATAACCGATCAGCTTATCAGATACTCCAACCACACGTTCTGTAGCTGCATTGCACTTGCTGACCGTGCTGTCTAACTCGTTCATATGCTCGATCGTAATCTGTGCACTCTCCTGCATTCTGAGCTGCAAATTCTTTCAGGGAAACCGTCTCTGTCTCGATGATATCACTGTGGCTCTTTAATTCTTCCACCTCAGAACTGATGCCTTCGATTGCACTTCCGACCTGACCAATCTCACTGTTTAATGTTGTAAAGATTTCCTTTGTCTGATCGATCTTCTCATTCTGGAGGCTCACTGCCTCAGATACCTTCTCAGTGATCTCCACGCTCACATTTGCCTTATCCATAAGATCTGCAACAAGCTGGTTGATGCGTTCGGTTGACTCTCTTGACTGATCTGCCAGTGTACGGATCTCCTCTGCAACAACAGCAAACCCTCTTCCGTGTTCCCCCGCTCTGGCTGCCTCAATACTTGCATTTAATGCAAGCAGGTTGGTCTGATTGGAAATATCTGCAATAATATCGGTAACTGTCTGGATCTGCTGGGCAGAATCATTGGTAAGCTTAGACTGCTCTCTTACATTCTCAATCGCTTCTCCATTCTTCTTACTGATGTCGATCAGTTCTCCCATAATATTTTCAGCAGACACGTTGCATTCCTGCATCTTATCTGCACTTGCATTCAAGGCATCGACATTCTCGGAAATCATAGCGATCAGATCGCCGATCGCATCGATCTTCTCTTTCATATCTGCCGTCTGTGCTGCCTGCGTCACAGTGTTATCGGCGATCGTATGCGTTGAATCTGTGTGATCTTCAAGGAATCTTCCATATCATGAAAGATATTATTAAAATCATCGGATACAGATTTTAATTCTTCTGTTGCTGTTTTGATACCGGAAATCACAGTTGCAAATGAACTGATGGAATCATGTACGGAACGCATCATCAATCCGATGTCGTCCTCACGCTCCATCAGCTTTTTCGCTTTTTCTCCGATCTTCGTCTGCTCCTGTTCATCTTCTGTTTTTCCTGGGCTATTGTAAGAAACTGGTTCAGCAGTGATTTCACAACCCAGAATACGACTCCAAAATCACAACACTGACCGCACTTACCAGCACAACTGCGATCAACGTGCTGATAATTCCATTCTTTAACATTTCCAATACAAGCACCTGCCATAAAACAATGACAAGCAACAATGCAAATATCGGTTTTAAGGCTTTCCCCCAGGCCACTTTACTGTTATCCTGCTCCATAATTATCCGAAACCTCCGTGTTCATCAAAGTTATACATATTTTACCATATTTTTCATGCTTATGGTATCCGAATTTACTGATTTTTCATATTTTCTTTGACTATTTCCAAGAAATACTATACAATGCAATCGTTTGAAATACGATGGAAAAGGAGAATCCCAAATGAAAAAATAGCTTTTTGATATAGACGGAACTTTAACTTCCGAAATCGACGGTTCCATACCACAGAGTGCCATCACTGCGATACGAAAAGCCAGAGCAAACGGAAACCTGATGTTTTTAAATACCGGAAGATGTATCCAGAACGTGGAGCCACGCTTTCAGGAAGTCGGCTTTGACGGATTTGTCTGCGGATGCGGCACTGATATTTACTGCGGCGGAAAGAATCTTTTACATGTCACACAGTCCCATGAAATTACAATGGAACTGTTAAAAGCAGCAAGAGACACCAATGTGGACATTGTTTTCGAATCATCCACTGCGGTTGCTTATGATCCGGTCCGTCCGGTCATTCATCCGGATGCCGTGGCACAATATGACGCTTTCGTGAAACGCGGTTATACAATGCCAACGGATCTGGAGTCACCGGATTTTATCTGTGATAAATTTGTTATCTGGTTTCAGGACAAAGAGCATGCTGCAGGCTTTCCGAAAGATCAGCGACGTACATTTCAACTGCATTGACCGGGGCGGCACATTCCGGGAATTTGTCCCTCACGGCTACAGCAAAAGCAACCGGAATCCAGTTTGTCCTTGATCATTACAATCTGTCAAAAGAGGATGCCTATGCATTCGGAGACAGCAACAATGATCTTCCGATGCTCTCCTATCTCCCGAACAGTGTTGCGATGGGAAATGCATACCCGGCTTCTCTTTTTGACCGGGTGTCCTTTGTCACAAAAAAAGCGAGCGAAGACGGTATCGCCTTCGCTCTGGAACATTTTTCCTTTCTTTAGGGCTGCATCCTGCAGCTCTTTTCTTATAAATACTTTTTCAGATCATCTGCCGTTGCACGCATCTTATCTACTGCCTGCTGTACCTGCTCTGCAAACTGGAGATTCTGTTCACTCATGCCATGTACCTGTTCTGCACTTGCGGTCACTTCCTCTGTTGCAAAGCAGACAACTGGGATATATTTTCCACGATCTTATTATTAGACTCAGAAAGTCCATCCACCTGCCGGTTTACTTCCTCGATATGATCGATCAGATCTGTCATATTACGGTTCAATATCTCAAATGTCTCAGATGCTGCAACGATCTTCTGATTCTGGCTCTCAACGGCCTCTACAGATTCTTCCACAGAAGAAACTACTTCATTGGCATTCTCATTCAGCTCATTGACGATTCTCGTGATCTGCTCCGTAGAATTCTTTGTCTGCTCTGCAAGCTGTCTGATCTGTTCTGCCACGACAGCAAATCCGCGGCCTGCCTCACCGGCTCTTGCACTTTCGATCGATGCATTCAGTGCAAGAAGATTCGTCTGGCTGGAAATATTTAAGATCATTCCTGCAATCTCTTCCACTTCTTTTGTTTTGTTCTGAAGCTTTGTCATTGCGGTCGTCACTTCGTGGTTTGTATTCGTGATCAGTTCTGACTGTGTCCTTAATTCTTCCATTACACGGATATTTTCCTGAATACTCTCGTTGGAATTCATTGCAATATCCACCATCTGCTTTGAACTCTCTCCGGTTACACCAATTGCATCCTGAATGGAATTGGTCATTGTACTCTGTTCTTCAATGCTGCCTGCGGTTGTATTGGCAGAAGCTGAAATCTCCTGCATGCTGTTTGTTACAGATTCTGTCACGCCAACCAGCTTTTCGATCAGTTCACCGCTCTTTACAGATTCTGTCTGGATAGATTGTGAAATGCCAAGCACCCCTTCCAGTACCCGTTTTTCCTTCTCATGTTCTTCTGCGATAGAGCCAAGTGCATCATCATTAAACATAATCGTGATATCACCGATTTTTGCGATGATAAAGAGAATTCAAGCACACCCAAGATACCACAGATGGTATCCACATCTATCACATTAATTCCCTTGACAGACTGTACAACAGTCACAAGGATATATAAAATTCCAAGTCCAATTGAGGTTCTCCTTAATCCCTTTTTATCATAATAAGGAATCTGTAATGCAAGAGAAACAATCAGTATATAGGTAATAAAATGCGCATCTGTCTGCATACCAATCAGCAAATACTCAATTCCCATCTCCATGGTTACCGCCACTTTTAACTTGCTTGTTGCCTTATTCCTGCAATAAATAACCGCGTTCACCACGGTAAATGCAAGTAAAAAGAACCGTATTTCCATAGACGGTCACCGTCTTGATGTTATGATTCATCTGTTTCATCCACAGATACAACAAAATCAGTGCCGCCATAAAGATCGTGGCTCCCATATATATTCTATTCATTCTCCGCAATCGTTCCGAAATGTCATTATAACGATATTTATTTTCTTCCATTGTTTTTCGTTAACTCCTCTCTTGTTATCATGTAAGCCTTTTCACAATATAGCATATTATACCTTATTTTTCCAAAAATTCCATAGTATTTTCTGCATAATATGCATATTTTTTCAGATACGCCACCTGCTTCAATAAACGATCTTATCGCGTCCGGTCTCTTTTCCCTGATATAACTTCTCATCTGCCCTGTGGATCGCCATTTCCATACCATCGTTCTTATCGTACTCTTCCAGTCCAAACGTCATGGTAATGCGGATCTCCTCATTTTCATACGACACCGTCAGCCTGTGGATCTCGTCATAAATCTCCTGCAACACATCATATGCCGCATCGCCGTTTCTGCCATAAAATACAAACAGGAACTCCTCGCCTCCCCAGCGGCACACCCTTCCATATGTTTTCATTTTGTCCATGAAAAGTTCAGCCACTGCCTTTAACACTTCATCACCTGCATCATGCCCATAGGTATCATTGATCCTTTTTAAAGAAATCAATATCTGCAATGGCGATCGATACAAAGCCTGCATTTCCTATTTCATAATCATACTCCACTGCACGGATATATTCCCACATGCTCCGGCGGTTCCAAAGACCGGTAAGTGCGTCAACAGAAGCGATCTTTTGCAATTTTGTATTATACCGTACAAGCTTCTGTTCCATTTTCTGGGCATCCTTCGTAAATATGATCATAATAGCGGTGATCTGCGCAAAAATAAAAATGGTATTTAAAATCTGTATCAGAACACTTATGCCGGGATCCAGTGGGCTGTACGGTTTGAAATTCCGGGCGTAGGCATACAAAGCCAGACGGAGTGCACATGCTCCGACCGCAGTCAGCACTTTTCTCCGCTCTCCTGCAGTACTCACCGTAAAGTTCAGCGCAAGAAATGCAAACAGATAATGCTGTACTCCGCAATCCCAGCCAAACATCACAATAAACAGGATGATCCACACGATCATAAGTATCTGTGAGATCCACGCTGACTCTCTCGTATGATCCAAGTACGTCGTGTAAAAAGATAACACATAGCATACTCCGCACACCAGACAGCCACCCACATTCATCCAGTCACCCATGCCACAGAAAACTGCCATAAGGCAGAGAAAATATCCAATGAAAATCAGCGCACTGATACGCAATGTCACCGCTGTTTTCTTTGTTTCATTCTCATTCTTTACATCTTCAAAAATCAAATCAAGGATTTTGTTCATTTTCCCCTTTCTCCGTTGCTATTTTAGGACTGTCTCATTTATGTCATCCTTTCTCCTACAAAAATAGTACTTTTTTACAGATATAAAGTCAACTTATTTCTGACAATTTTTGACTGAGAATCCGAATTTTTATTTTGACTACTATGAATATTTCTTTTTACTTTTCATTTAAAGTACGCATGGAATTTAAGATTGGGACACCGATCTTAGACGCTGCACCGATTCCTCCGAAGAATCCTAAAGGAACGGAGATCACCAACGCACACGGGCAGGAAATAACAAGGAAAATGCATGCTCTCTGAATCCATTCTGCCCATCCGCCGCCAAGGATCAGTGGTGGCAAAATTGCGAGGATCACCGCACCGATAGTGACAACCGGTGTATAGTATTTTGCAAAACGCGTGATAAAGTTTTCCACGCGTGCCTTTTTGCTGCTCGCGTTTTCCACAAGTTCCAGAATCTTTGCAACGGTGGAGTCGTCAAACTCTTTTGTTGTTTTTACTTTTAATGTTCCGCTTCCGTTCACACAACCACTGATGATCTCATCCCCGGCTTTTGCGCTTCTTGGTACCGACTCGCCGGTCAGTGCTGCGGTATCGATCAGGGATTCACCCTCCACAACAATACCGTCCAAAGGAATACGCTCGCCCGGTTTTACCACGATCACGCTTCCAACTTCCACATCATCCGGATCAACCTGTTTTAAAACTCCGTCTTCCTCGATGTTGGCATATTCCGGGCAGATGTCCATCATGGCAGAAATGGATTGGCGGGATTTTCCAACCGCATAGCCCCTGGAACAGCTCTCCAACCTGATAAAACAGCATAACGGCAACTGCCTCGGAATATTCACCTACGCCAAACGCGCCGAAGGTGGCGATCATCATCAGGAAATTTTCATCAAATACCTGTCCGTGACTGATGTTTCGTGCCGCCTTGTATACAATATCATAACCAATGACCAGATACGGAACCAGATAAATCACAAATAACACAATTTTGTTCCATCCGTCCATCCGTCCCGTGTGTTCACAGACCATCAGGACTGCAAACAGCAGAAATGTGACAATGATGCGGTAAAGCATCTTTTCTGTTTCTTTGTCATATTATTTACCATGCCTTTCTGTAACCTGCAGACTTTATGCCGCAGGCACAAATTACTCTCCTTGGGATAGAAATGGCTGCCGCATCACGCAGCAGCCATTGATTCATTAAAATAAGATTTTGCAGTCCGGCTCAACCTTTGCACAAACAGCAACGACTTCTTTCATAATCTCGTCAAATTTTGCATCCTCTGCATCAATGCTCATTTTCTGTGTCATAAAGCTGACATTTGCATCGTTGACACCCTCGATTTTTTTGATAGCCTCTTCCATTTTTGCTGCGCAGTTTGCACAGTCAAGGTCTTCTAATTTAAATTTTTTCTTCATGATCCATTCCTCCATTTTCTTATTCTTCGATATGTTCTCTTCCCTGATCGATGATCGTTCTTACATGCTCATCTGCCAGCGAATAAATCACGGATTTGCCTTCTCTTCTGCCGGTTACAAGCTTCGCCTGCTTTAATATTTTAAGCTGATGGGAAATCGCTGACTGGTTCATATGAAGCATTTCCGCAAGATCACAGACACACACCTCTGACTCAAACAACACATACAAAATCCGGATTCTGGTTGAATCACCGAATATTTTAAACAGTTCTGCCAGATCGTACAGTTCATCTTCGTCCGGCATATGCTCACTCACCTGTTTGATCTTATCCTCGTGGATCTCGCACGTTTCACAATGTTCTACATCATTAATTGCCAATCATTTCACCTCCGTGTTATATGAATATCTGTTCATATGTTTATATTATCAGTCATTTATATATCTGTCAATAGAATTCTTGTATCTTTTTTCATTTTGGGGGCGAAACTCTTCTCATGCTATGTCAAATTGTGAAAAATCAACAAAATTTTCGAAAACACGCTTTCGCTACATGTCGCTGGTAACGGTACTAAGAAGCCAGTCACGACTATTGTCGCACCTGCCTTCTAAGAACCGACCGCTCTCCAGTGTTTTCTCAAGCTTTTGTCGATTTTTCACAATTTAATTTACTTTTTATGAGTTTCGCAATAAATGAGAAAAGAAACCTGTTCATTATCAAAATAAATAATAAATAGGTTTCTCTTATATATTCACGTATTTTAGTGACTATCTTGCCTGAAATATTTTTCTCTGCTTGTAAATGTAATAGATGCTCATCGCAAGCGCACCTGCCGCCCATGTGATCGGATAGCAGATGATGACCTGCTCTAAGGTTCCGTGAGCTGCCACAAGTGTCACCCAGATCATACGGAGCACACAGATGCCAACCATCGTGATCAGCGTGGAAACTACCACTGCTCCCTGTGCACGCAGTGCCCCGGAAAACACTTCGATAAAGGCAAATAATAAGTACGCCGGTGCGATCACATTCATCATGCGGATACCGATCTCTACCACGCCCGCATCATTGACAAAGATTCCAAACAGAAATCTCTCTGCAGACATTAAGATGATACTCACAGAAACCGCCGATATCAGTGCCATGCCAAGACAGATTTTTGTACCTCTCCGGATGCGGTCCCATTTCCCTGCTCCATAGTTTTGTCCTACAAATGTCATAACAGAGATTCCGAATGCGCTGTTGATCATCCAGAAAATAAAATCAATTTTGGAATAAGCCGTCCATGCCGCCATCGTGTCCACGCCAAAATTATTGATGGACACCTGCACGATAATATTCGAAATACTGTACATGATTGCCTCAAATCCCGCCGGAAGACCTATTTTTAAAATACTCTGCAGCATTCTTTTTGTACATGCGGATCTGTGAGAGACACAGTTTCATGCCCTCCGTGCGGTACATCAGTGTAACTGTCACCAAAACAGCACTGACCGCCTGAGCGATCAGGGTGGCAATGGCCGCACCTAAAACGCCTAATGGAATAACCAGAATGAGTAAAAGATCCAATATAATATTTACCACACTGCAGACGATCAGATAATATAACGGTCTTTTCGAATCCCCGACTGCCCTTAAAATCGCAGCACCCATATTGTAAATGAAAATAAAAATCAGTCCTGAAAAATACACCCGCACGTACAGTACCGATTCTGCGATCAGTTCCTCCGGTGTGTTCATCCAGCGTAACATCTGCGGTGCAAACACGATCCCGGCAATTCCGAGCACAAGTCCTCCCACAAGTGCAAATGCGTAAGCGGTGTGAAGAGACTCTTCTATCTCCTCTTTTTTTCCGGCACCAAAATACTGTGAGATAATAACGGTAGCTCCCGTGGACACGCCTGTGAAAAACCCTACCACAAGGCTTATGATCTGCCCGGCAGAGCCGCCGACACTCGACAGTGCTTTTTCCGACAAACTGTCCCACAATGACAGAATCCACCGTATTATATAACTGCTGAAAAAAACTTCCCACCAGAATCGGAAAGAAGAAAATCAACAGCTGTTTCCAGATCACTCCCTCTGTGATCCCGTTCTTTTCCCCTGTGTTGTCATGATATCTTCTCCTGTGCAGCTTCCATCCGGTCACGGATAGCTTCCATTCTCTGATCCAGGGATGCACTGATGCCGGCACACTCCACCAGTTCTTTTGCCAGATACTCTGCCTCGCTTTCCGGAATGTTCTTCTTATAACGTAATTTATGCTCCAGACTTGCCCAGAAATCCATTGCCATCGTCCTGAGCTGGACCTCTACCTTCATCGGACGTTTTTTTCTTTTTCAAGGAAAATCGGCACTTCGATAATCAGATGCAGACTGCGGTATCCACCCGGCTTCGGGTTTTTAATATAATCTTTCCGCTCGATCAGTCTGACATCGTCCTGCTGCAGCAGACAATCCGCCAGCATATAAATATCTTCCTGAAATGAACAGATCACGCGGACTCCTGCGATATCGTTGATATTTTCCTCTATGGATTCCAGTGAAAACGGAATCTGTTTCCGCTTCACTTTCTTTAAAATACTGTCAAACGATTTCACTCTCGCCTTAATGGACTCGATCGGATTTCTGTCATATTGCAGGGAAAACTGCTCATTCAAAACATTGAACTTTGTCTCCACTTCCATGATCGCACACCGGTAGTATGCCATCAGACTCTCGATCGGTGCAAAATTGTCCTGCACTTTATCCATAAACTCATCGGATAACACGGTATCCATGATAATCTCTTCTTTTGCCTGTTTTAAAAATTTCTCGATCAGCATATGTAAAACCTTCTTCTCTCACGTATTCCGTGGATATACCACAGCCTACTTATTATAGATGGTTTTCTCCATTTTTACAAGCCATTGGGAAGCGTAGATATTCAAGTTTTTGGCAAAAAGAAAAGTCACACAGACAACTGTGATGTTCCTGCTCGCAGAGCTCACAAAGGAAATCACTGTTGTCTGTGCGACTTTTCTTTCTACAATTTACTTTTTTATTATCTACGCTTCTTCTTTAGCTTCTTCTTTGGCTTCTTCCTTCACATCTTTCCTGACACGTCCGTACATTTGCATGTATTTATAAAAGGTGTTTTGTAAGTTTGTTGTCAATCTGGTCTGCGGTTGCTCTCCACTCCCAGTTGCCGCCTAAGGTGGATGGCGTATTCATACGTCCTCAGAACCGACACCGATGATATCCTGCATCGGAACGATTGCGAGATCACCGACGGAAGCCCATGCACCGCGCATCATGCCCCAGTTATAACCTTCCTCTTTTGTGAGGTTTAAGTACTCTTTTGCAAATTTAACACTTGCCTTCGGTGCTGTCTTCATCCAGCCCATCAACGTATCATTGTCATGTGTTCCTGTATATACGACACAGTGTGTCGGGTAGTTATGTGGCAAATAATCGCTTCCCTCTCTGGAATCAAATGCAAACTGTACCACTTTCATACCGGGAAACCGGAATCTTTTACCAGTTTTAAAACGGAAGGTGTAAGGAAACCAAGATCCTCCACGATGATATTTAACTTGCCAAGCTTCTTCTCCAATGCATGAAACAGATCCATTCCAGGACCCTCTCTCCACTCACCATTACGTGCCGTGTCGTCTGTTCCAGGAATCGCATAGTAAGAATCAAATCCACGGAAATGATCGATACGTACAATATCATATAATTTTGACATTGCTTTGATCCGTTTTGTCCACCAGCTATAACCATCTTTTTTCATCACATCCCAGCGGAACAATGGATTGCCCCACAACTGACCGTCTTCTGAAAACCCATCCGGTGGGCATCCTGCAACATCAATCGGGTCTAAGTTTTCATCTAAATAGAACTGAGCCGGATTAGCCCATACATCCGCAGAATCTCCTGCAACATAAATTGGAACATCTCCGATGATCTCAATGCCTTTTTCATTTACATATTCCTTCAATGCCCACCACTGTTTGAAGAACAGATACTGGAGCATTTTGTAAAACAGAATGTCATCTGCATAAGTTTCTTTTGCTTCTGACAATGCTTTCTGTTCTCTTGTCTTTAATTTTTTTCCCACTCAAACCATGCAACACCGCCGTGGGCATCTTTCAATGCCATAAACAGTGCATAATCCTCGAGCCATTCTGCTTCTTTCTCACAGAAAGATGCAAAATCCTCCGGCTGTTTTTTTTCGTGAAACGTGCATAGACTTTTTCAGTAATGCATAGCGGGAATTGTACATAACCCCATAGTCTACATAATGAGGATTGCTGCCCCATGGAAAGATTCGCACTCTGCTTTTTTTAACAGTTTTTCCTTGCATAAAATCTCAAGATCAATAAAATATGGATTACCTGCAAAGCTGGAAAAAGACTGATACGGGGAATCTCCGTAGCTGGTCGGACAGATTGGAAGGATCTGCCAGTATTTCTGACCTGATTTATCAAGAAAATCTACGAACTTTCTTGCCTCTTTTCCCATTGTACCAATTCCATAAGGGGATGGCAGGGATGAAATGTGCATTAAAACACCGCTGCTTCTCATAACAATAATTCCTCCTATTTGAGTTCAAAAACTCCTATTTCAAATTCTTTATACTCTCCCCACTTGCGAACTCAAACGGAACCACCTCATAAATCGGCTCTTTCTTCAGTTCGATCTGCCCAAACAGTATCTCCACACTTCTCACTGCAAGTGTCTGATACTGCTGTCTGATCGTGGCGAGTTTCGGATTATAATATTCTGCTAATACGGTGCCATCAAAACCAATCACAGAAATATCTTCCGGTACACGATAATCCATATCGCGCAGCGCACGGATCGCGCCGATAGCCATCACATCTGACATTGCAAATACTGCTGTCAGATCAGGATACTTTTCCACCAGACGTTTCATCGCCCGGTAAGCACTGTCAAATGAGAATCTTGCTTTCTCATAGCAGACTTCAAGATCCATTTCCTTACCATGTTCTGCAAAGCTTTCCTTACATCCTAAATATCTCTGGTGGCTGGTGTATGATTTTACCGGATCACCACCGATAATACCAATCTTGTCATGTCCTGCTTCAAGCAAAGCATCCACAGCACACTTTCCTGCGGCAATATCATCTGTTGCAACACTGGAAAGGTTCTCAAATGGAAGATTATTTGCCCGGTTTGTCACAAGCACACTCGGCACATCCACCTTTGCAAATCCCTGTTTAAAAAAAATTCCGGGTTACCACCTAAAAACAGAAGTCCCTAACGGCTTTCGCTCCTGCAGAGCTGTAATGCCTGTTCCACCTCATTTTCGTCCTCGTCAATGTAGGAAACAACCAGTGTATAGTCGGTTCTTCCGATCATCTGCTGGATCTCCTCCACAATGTTGGAGAACAGCATATTGGAAATACCTTTGACTAATACAACAATTGTTTTCGTATTGCTCTGCTTCAAATGCTTCGCATTATTATTCGGAACAAAATGAAATTTTCAACTACTTCTTCGATTTTTTTCTTTGCATCGGGACTGACATCATTTCTATGATTCAGGACTCTGAAACCGATGCTGATGGAATATCCTGATTCCCTGGCTATATCCTTTATCGTAACCATATTTTTCTTTCCTGTCTACTGTTTTTTTCGTTTTTTTCGTAAAACATGTATTTTTTACAATCTTCTACTGTAATATCAGCCTTTGACCGCTCCTGCAACTACTCCTTCAATAATATATTTCTGACAAGCCACATAGAAAACTACAATTGGAACAATTGCAAGTACAAGCATTGCCATCATCGTACCCCAGTCTACTGCTCCATAACCACCTTTTAAGTACTGAATGACGATTGGAATCGTCTTGTATTTTTTGATATCCAATACCATATAAGGAAGTAAATAATCGTTCCAGATCCACATTGCCTGTAAAATTGCAACGGTGATCGCCGTTGGTTTCATAATTGGAAATACCACCTGAAAGAATGTCTGGATCGGAGTACATCCATCGATCATCGCCGCCTCTTCTATCTCGATTGGAATACTTTTTACAAAGCCGCAGAACATAAACACCGCAAGTCCTGCACCGAATCCAAGGTATACTAAAATGATACCGACCGGGTTGCTCAGATGCATCATATTTGCCAGTTTTGACAAGGTGAACATTACCATCTGGAATGGTACGATCATGGAAAACAGACATAACATATAAATGGTTGCATTCACTTTATTATGTACTCTTGTAATATACCATGCACACATGGAGGTGCATAAGATGATCACTGCAACAGAGCCAACGGTGATGAGCACCGAGTAGCCAAACGCCTGAAAAAGTTTGTTTTTCAATACCCCGGATGAAATTTGACAATCCGGTAAAGGATCTCATCCGGCAGTGCAAATGCATTTTTGTGATAAATCCTTTTTCTTGAAGGAATTGATCAGCACCAGAAAAATCGGATACAGATAAAAACGGTCAGCAGACTGAAAAATACGGTCAGCACTCCTCCGTGTTTTGATCTTCTTACAGCACTTACCTCATTATTTTCTTTTACTTTCTTTGCCATTACTGCTGTACCTCCTTTGTTCTGGTCAGTCTGTTCTGTGCCAGTGCGATAACTGCTACTATAATAAAGAAGATAACTGCTTTCGCCTGACCGACACCTTCCCAACCGGTTCTTCCATAGAATGTCTCAAAGATGTTAAGCGCAAGCATCTGCGAATTATTGGACGGCTCTCCTGCTGTCAATGCCAGGTTCTGATCGAACAGTTTGAAAGAGTTCGTCAGTGTTAAGAATGTACAGATCGTGATGGATGGCATTACCATTGGAATCGTAACACTCTTCAATAACTGCCAGTCGGACGCCCCGTCCATTTTTGCCGCCTCGATCAGCTCGCCCGGAATATTCTGGATACCGGCGATATAAATGATCATCATATAACCGACCTGCTGCCAGTTCATTAAAATGATCAATCCCCAGAATCCATAGGAAGAAGAATAAGTAAGTGTTCTTCCAAAATGACCTAAGATTCCATTCAGCAGGATCTGCCAGATATAACCTAATACGATACCACCGATCAGGTTTGGCATGAAAAATACTGTACGGAAGAAGTTCGTACCTTTAATTCCCTTTGTTAAAAGCATCGCAATTACAAATGCAAATACATTGATCGTAAGCACTGATACAATGGTGAATAATGCAGTGAACCATAATGCATGCATAAATGTCGGATCACTGAACACGCGCAGATAATCTTTTAATCCTACAAATTTTGCATCTGTAACGGTTGTAAATTCACAGAATGATAAGTAGATACCCATAATAAAAGGAACTATAAAACCTATTGTAAATGCCACTAATGTAGGGAGTGCAAAAACAGGAAAATATTTTTTGATTGCTTTCTCCATAATTTCCATCCTCTCATAAAACCTTAATAATCTGAAAGGGTGAGTGGCAGGCCACACACCCTTTCCATGTTACTTCATCATTACTTTTTATTTGTTTGTCAGCTGCTGCATACTCAGTAGCCCATCCGTCAACGAATGCACTGACAACGCCGTCCCAGTCACCTGTTCCCTGTGCGTACTCTAATAATGCAGAACCTACACCGTCTTTCCATGTCTCAGATGGAATAGTAGAGAAGTTCCATGTTACAGAGTATTTACCATCAGCGATGTACTGGTTAGAAGCCTGGATAAATACATTATCTGCTTCATATTCGCCTGTGAATGTATCAAATGGTGTTGTAAATCCCATTTCATGAGCTATGGATTCACGTCCTGCGTCAGATGTGATAACCCAGTTCAGGAAATCAAGTGTTGCCTGCTGATCTTCTGCAGAAGCTTTGCTGTTTACACATGTTCCTTCTATTGCATCTGTAGAATTAATTCCTTTGTCTTTGTATTCATAGTAAATTGGAAGATTTGCCAAATGAGTTTTAAATCTCCAGTCGGAAGATCCATCCATACCTGCGGAAGTAAATGCTCCCTGAAGATCGTATCCAAACTTCTCATTAATCTCATCTAATCTGGACTGGATATCATCTGCAACTGCTTTTAATGTTCGCAAAGTTGTTGATGTCTTCAACAGAAGAGATCACTGCGTTGACCATTGTGCAGTAGTCGTTTAAGATCGTCTTGTTGTAAATGATACCGTAAGTCTCAATAACATAAGCAATACCCATTACGGAATCGCCGTCTTTCAATGCGTAGTCATCACTTGTCAGATGTGAATATAACTCACTGCCAGAAAGATCATAGCAGTAATCTTTAAAACGCATTGAAACTTCTGTAAATGGGTTCTGTTTGCAATTATCTCCGGTGTTGTTGCCGGAGGCGCCGGATCGATTATTTTATTTTGGCATGACGTTAGTCACACTGATCCGCACGCAAACATCCATGGCTGATCTTTCTGCTAAAATCCTTTTGGCGGTCTATGTGATCGCTCGGCTGTTACCGTCTGCTTTCACGACGACGCATGACACCGGTACCAATCTCGTGATTTCTGCGGATCCATTCCGACGATAATCTGCCGCTAAAATGGCACCACTGATCTTTATTTCCACACTGATCGCACCCATTTGTTTGGCGGATTCTGCAGGCCGTGAGGGTGCTGCTTTGCAGCTTGGCGAAGCATCGGTAACGGGGTGAAACTGCATTTCATTTTGACGACAAAGGGACAAAGCATATTATGATTATGTGTGGCATGAGTGCCTGTTTCTCCGCATTGTTTGGCACACACCTATGGCTGCTGCTATTTCTCCATGGAAGTTGTAAGTGTCCGGCAG
>VOFB01002191.1_pt1 | contig 68141 bp, 69 predicted proteins | sample 5384141 | NCBI WGS metagenome assembly VOFB01 (sample SAMN12384721, study PRJNA508395) | human gut metagenome | isolation source: healthy gut A | host: Homo sapiens
GTACCTCGCTTGAGCGTGAAATGTCAAACGAAATTATCTGCGGTGTAATAAATAACGGGGGAACAGTTGCTGTGGCAACGGCTGAAGAACGGTATGCCGGTTCGGTTACGGTTTACAGCGCTCAGAATAAACAGCTTTTTAAATGGTATTCGTCGGAGGGGCAGATTACCGGCTTGGCATTAAGAGACGACGGGCAGCTTGCTGTAAGTTGTATCAGCGCAAAAGACGGGGCGATTTTATCAACTGTTTATTTGATGAATATTTCACAGGGTCAGGATCAAGAAGTGCATTCTGTGCCTTTTACGGATATGATGATCCTTTCTGTCCGCTTTAAGAATAACGGTTCTCTTTGCGTTATAGGGGATACGAAAGCAGCCATGCTTTCCTCTTCCGGAGAGATTCAGGCGGAATGTCAATATGAGAAAAACATCAGCGATTTTTCGGACCATTCCGGCGATTATACCGCGGTTGTCCTCTCTTCTTCGATTAATTCGGAAGAACGCGAATTGGCGTTTCTGGATAATGGCGGCAACAAAACAGACTCCTATCTTATCGAACAGGAAATTAAGTGGATGGATGTTTCCGGAGGTTCGCTCTATGTGCTTACAGAAAATGAAATATTACAGCTTGACTCTCATATGAATTTGGTAAAGCAAACTCCGGTTCGTTCCGATGCCGAAAAAATTGCGGTAATCGGTTCCGCAGTTTATGTTTTGGGTTTGGGAGAGATCTCAGTAGCAGGCGCGTAATAAAAAATTCATTATCATTTCTTGAAATTAGTTGTTTGACTCATTACAGGCGAATTTGTAAAGCAAAGGTGCGATAGAGCTTTTGGTGGTTTGCAAAATGTGAAATGATAGAAAAACGCAAAGGAGAGTGTTGTGGTTGAATTGGATCATTGATCTTTTGATGCTGGCTCTTGTTATCATTATTATTTATACAGGGTATAGAAAAGGTTTTTTGCGGTCAATTCTCTCTTTGGGAGGCTTTTTGATTGCAACTGTTTTTTCGTTTATGTTTGGAAAGATGATTGCAGAAGGAATTTTTACTTCTATGGTTAAGCCCTGGCTTACATCGTTGGTTGAAACACAGGTGGTAGCCGGAACCAATGAGAACTTGGCGATTGCGGTAGATAATATGTATCAAAATCTGCCCGGATATCTTTCGGGGCCGCTCAATTTTCTTTTTGGCTCAAAGGAACAGGTGATTACCAACATTCAATCTGCCATGGCAGAGAACTCTACCACAATGACTGATTCTATTGTCAATTTGCTAAAACCGATGATGGTGGTTCTGATCAGTATTCTTACGATTTTGATTCTTTTCCTGTTGTGCATTTTTGCGTTGCGAGTCATTGACAAATTATTGATCCAGGTTCGTCGAATTCCGGTAATCGGGACGTTTGATGGCTTTTTGGGAGGCATTGTCGGCGTTTTTCAGGCAGCGCTTTGGATGGTGATCCTTGTCTTTTTGGTAAAAGCCATTATTTTGCTTTCTTCTAACGGAATTACCTGGTTAAACGATGATGTGATAAACTCAACTTTCCTTTTTAAATGGCTTTATCATTTTGATGTCACAAAGGCATTTGAAGAAATTAATTTGTAAAAGAAAGGTGTGCCGTTTAAAGCGGTATTCAGAAGATGTATGAGTATTCCTAATTTATTGTCCGTATTTCGGCTGATTCTTGTGCCGGTTTTTGTCAGTGTGTTTTTTATCTGTCCGAGAGAACAGTATTTTTGGCTTGCAATTATTCTTTTGATTTCCGGTATTACCGATATACTCGATGGCTTTATAGCCAGAAAATTCAATCAGGTTACACAGCTGGGCAAAATTTTAGATCCGGCTGCAGATAAAATTACGGTGGCAACGGTTCTGTTTTGTCTGATGTTTCTTTATCGTCAAATCAGTCTGGTTCTCGCTGTTTATGTGACAAAAGAACTATTTATGTTGTTTGGAGGGATAATTCTCGCAAAACGAGGAGTAAAACCGGTTTCATCCCGTTGGTTTGGAAAAATTGCAACCTTTGTAACGTATACAGTTATGTTTTTGTTCATAATTATTCCACACGTGGGTGATATCTGGCTGGTAATATGTAATACACTGGTAATTGTAGTAACACTGTTTGCGCTGGTAATGTACAGCAGAGAGTTTGCTCGCTATTATAAACAGAGCACAAAATAGTGTTAGGTTACCCGATGTTTAAAGTAGAATGACCTTAAGGAGAGCAGTATGGTTTGTAGCAGATGCAAAAAGCGCATGGCGGTTGTCTTTATGTCTCGGATGGAGGGCAACGAAACAATCAACGAAGGATTGTGTCTGCAATGCGCAAAAGAATTGGGAATTCCGCAGGTTCAGCAGATGATGGACAGCATGGGAATTTCTGATGACGATCTTGAGATGATGAGCGATCAGATGATGGCTTTGGCGGACGACGACGGTGATTCATTTGAGCCCGGCGGCGCCGATATGATGCCGAATTTTTTGCAGAATCTTTTTAACAAGGATTCCGCAGGACAAGCTAAAGAGGAGGAAACCTCAACAGAGAGCGGAGCTGAAAAGAAAAACAAAAAGAAATCCGCTGAAAAATCCGGGAAAAAGTTTTTAAAAAATTATTGCACCAATCTCACCGAGAAGGCCAGACTCGGAAAGATGGATCGAATCATTGGGCGAGACAGGGAAATTTCGCGCGTTGTGCAGATCCTTTCCAGACGTACTAAAAATAACCCTTGCCTGATTGGTGAACCGGGCGTTGGTAAAACAGCTATCGCAGAGGGAATTGCGCAGAAAATTGCTGCCGGTGATGTAGCGTTTCGCCTTTTGGATAAAGAGCTTTATCTGCTTGATATGACCGCATTGGTTGCCGGAACTCAGTTTCGGGGACAATTTGAAAGTCGTGTAAAAGGACTGATTGACGAGGTAAAGGCTGCGGGCAATATTATTCTGTTTATCGACGAAATCCATACCATAGTAGGTACGGGTGATTCTGAGGGCTCAATGAGTGCTGCAAATATATTAAAGCCTGCGCTTTCCCGTGGAGAAATTCAGGTGATCGGTGCAACTACTTTTAACGAATACCGTAAGAATATTGAAAAAGATTCGGCGCTCGAACGCCGATTCCAGCCGGTTATCGTCAAAGAACCGAGCATTGAAGATGCCTACCAGGTTTTGTTGGGTGTTCGCGAATATTACGAGGCATATCACAAAGTAAAAGCTTCGGATTACATTGTGCGGGAGGCTGTTATCTTATCGGAGCGATATATCAACGATCGCTTTCTGCCTGATAAAGCAATTGATCTTCTCGACGAAGCCTGTGCCTGCGCGTCTTTGCGCAGTCCACAGTTAACAGAATATGAAAAGCTGACCAAGGAAAGCGAGTCGCTTGCAAAACGCGAAGAGGAGATGGAGAGTGATCCTCAAAATGTGGATTACGAGCAGCTTGCACAGGTGAAGTCGCAAAGCCTTGCTGTCCGTCAGCAGCTTGAGGCGCTGGAGCCGCAGGTGAAAGATATTAAAGTAACCGTTGAAGATCTTGCAAAAGTTATTGAACTCTGTACCGGCATTTCGGCCGCTAAGATTCAAGAGAGTGAGTACAAAAAAATCGGGTCACTTGAAAATATTCTGCGTGCAAAAATTATCGGCCAGGATGATGCGATTTCCGCGGTTTGTGCAGCTATTCGCCGCAATCGTGCCGGAATCAGCAAGCGCCGCCGTCCGGCTTCCTTCATCTTTGTAGGGCCGACCGGTGTTGGAAAGACAGAGCTTGTTAAAGTGCTCGCAAATGAGCTTTTTGATGATGTTGATCCGCTTATTCGGCTTGACATGTCCGAATATATGGAAAAACACGCTGTTTCCCGGATGATCGGTGCCCCTCCCGGATATGTTGGATACGACGAGGCGGGACAGCTGACCGAAAAGGTTCGCAGAAAACCTTATTCTGTTGTTCTGTTCGATGAAATTGAAAAGGCGCATCCCGACGTGATGAATATCCTTCTTCAAATTTTGGATGAGGGCCGTATTACTGACGGACAGGGCAGAACTGTTAATTTTGAGAACACAGTAATTGTCATGACCTCAAATGCCGGTTCCAGCGATAAGAGCGGAATTGTTGGCTTTAATAAAGGTGCTCAGGAAATTGCCAAAGAAAAGGCGCTAAAATCTCTTTCCGAAATTCTCAGACCGGAATTTTTGGGTCGTGTGGATGAAGTGGTCGTCTTTAACCCATTGGATAAGGAATCGCTTTATAAGATTGCCGGGCTGATGCTGGAAGAGCTCAAAGAGCCGTTGAAAGAAAAGGGAATTGGCTTTGGTTACGATCGGGCAGCTGTAGAGTGGCTGGTTGACCAGTTGGGAACGAATCGCTTCGGCGCACGTGATTTGCGGACTAAAATCCGCAAAGAGGTTGAGGATAAAATAGCAAGTATTCTAGTAAAGCGGTACGAAAACCCGCCGACAATGATCGGGTTATCCGTCAAGGAAAATTCCCTTATATTTGATGCTGTATAATTTGTAAAAAAGCTTGACAAGCTATAAATGATTTGATATAATTATCTCCGTTGTCACAGGTGGCAGCGGAGAATATGCGGGTGTAGTTCAATGGTAGAATCCCAGCCTTCCAAGCTGGTTGTGTGGGTTCGATTCCCATCACCCGCTCCAATTTGCCCAATGGTGGGGCAGTATGCGCTCGTAGCTCAGTTGGATAGAGCAACTGCCTTCTAAGCAGTAGGTCACAGGTTCGAATCCTGTCGGGCGTGCCAATATGGTGGGTATAGCGCAGTTGGTTAGCGCGCCAGATTGTGGCTCTGGAGGCCGAGGGTTCGAATCCCTCTATCCACCCCAACGAATCGGAGAAAGGGAAACATCTCTTTCTCCGTCGCTATTTTATTATATTTTGGGGTATCGCCAAGAGGTAAGGCAACGGACTTTGACTCCGTCATCCCGCTGGTTCGAATCCAGCTACCCCAACCAACAACCTAAAAACCGCCTATTTAAGGCGGTTTTATTTTTTTATCACCGAAAAATCACCGAATTTCGTTTGATTTTCTGCGTTTTCTATTTAATTTTGTTTAAGATTGATATGGCGCGTTCCTCTTCTCTGGGGTAAAGATGGCTGTAGGTGTTCCACGTTATTTCAATTTTTGAATGTCCCAGTCGTCGTGCGATCTCCTGAATGTTAATCCCTTCGTTCGCCAGCAGGGAAGCGTGCGAATGCCTGAAATCGTGGATACGGATGTGGGAAGTCCGGCCATCTTGGCAAACGCCCTGTTCTTTACGTCAAGACTGGTGTCCCGTAGACATTGGATGCCGCCGCACACTCGCCAGTCTTCCGTAAAGCCGTCTGCGGACTGTTGCCGCTTTTTATGCTCATCCAATATTTCAACAAGCGGTTTCGGCATTTGCAAGTCGCGGTAAGAGGATTTGTTTTTGGGCGGCGTTTCCCGGTCTGTCCCTTTCAGCTTTTGGGCGATACTGCGCCGCACATGAATTGTGTCGCCCTCAATATCAGACCACTTTAAGGCGTTGATTTCGCCCTTTCTCATGCCGGTATAGTATGCAATGGAAAAGAACACGTAATAGCCCCAGTCGGTCAATGTGACGCAGTTTTCGCGGGCTACGGCGATGTATTTTAAAAACTGTTCTGGAGTATAGTATTGAAGCTTGTCTTGTACGGTTTCAAAATAGACCTCCTTGAAGTTCCCGATCTTGTTCAGCGGGTTTTGAGGAATGTAGTCCATTTTTACGGCGTAGTTAAGCATGGCCCTGAACTCGGAGTAAATATTCTGCTTTGTCCGGACGGAAAGCTCTGTCTCCGAAACAGTGTCCTTCCACCTTTGCAGGACAGGGGTAGAGAGCCGACTAACTTTAGTGCTTTTTAACTCCGGCAGAACAAAGGCGGATAAAACACGGTTAGTTTTATCATACGTCGTTTCACGCACCTCATGCCTTTTGCTTCTCATGTATTCGTCGTAAAGCTCTTTTACCGTCATCTGTTGGACAGCGGACTTTTCTTTGACCTTGCTGATCAAGAGGGATTCCATGTCTTTGGCTTCCGCAGCGCCGTAAACCATTTTTTCAATTCTTTTATAATTCCCGGACAAATCGGTGTAGTTAACGCGAACCCGATACTGCTGCCGTCCGTTTTTGACAACGCCGGTTTTGAGTATTGGCATGTTAAGTCACCCTCTAAATTAAATATCCCTATAAACCAAGCCGAGCACAAGGCCGAAAACATGGCATTTCTCAAGATCAATGCCCACAATTCTTTTGGTTTGATATTCCGGATTGACCGGAATTAATTCAACCCAATCCTCCCCGGACTTGTACCGAACCTTTTTAACGGTAGCCTCATCACCGTTGTAGATCACCACGGCAACACTCCCACTGTCAACGGAAGTTTGCCTATGTACAAGAATATAATCGCCGTCAAGAAGCTTTGGGTACATGGAATCCCCGGACACCCGAAGAACGCTGCATTCGTCTTTCGGATACCCTTTATATGCAATCTTCGCAACAGGTATTGTTTCGTCCGTATATTCAATAACTGCTTGCCCGTCATAGTCTGTTTTTACCGATGCCAACACCGGCATTACAATAAAATCTCCCTCTTCTATCGGATATATGTTCCGGGGAAGAGGTTTTTTTATGTCGGTATTTCCAAGGAGATAGTCTACAGAAACATTAAAGTAGTCAGCGATTTTTTGGAGTTTATCAGTAGAGAGTGTTTTTATACGACCGGCTTTATAATCGGTTAGCGCGGAACGAGGAATATACGCTTCTCTACACATCGTTGTAATATTGATTTTTCTTTCTAAGCATAAGGATTCAATTCTTTTATACATTTCGCCCAATTTAATACCTCCAAAATTGGACACAACGCCATAATTACTAAATTCAGTTATTTGTGTTGACTTTTACTAAATTTAGTAAAAGTCAATGAGAACGGAGGCGATTTTTTAAGATGACAAAAATTTGTGATTTTGGCAAAGAAATAAAGAAAAAACTTGTCGATATTAACCAAAGTCAGGAATGCCTCATTCAAGAGGTTAAAAAGAAACCGGACTTTATTTTGACAGTGGTTGTAATTTTACAATGAATTGATGTAAAATAAAACTAGATAAATATATATTTTGGACTAAAGGCGCAAATTCATTTAAGAAGGTGAGGATACAAAATGCATAAATCAAAAGTCTATTTTACCGATATGCGTGTTCACCCGGGAACAAATTTACAGGAAAAACTTAGAAAGCTTATCATAAAGGCCGGCGTGAACTCTGTCGACTTTAATGAGAAATTTACTGCGATCAAAATCCATTTCGGAGAACCCGGAAACCTGTCATTTCTCCGTCCGAATTTTGCCAAAACGGTTGCAGATTATATTAAGGAACAGGGCGGTGTCCCTTTTTTAACCGATTGTAATACATTGTATGTCGGTCGCCGCAAAAACGCAATTGATCATATTGATGCCGCCTATGAAAACGGTTTCACTCCTTTTTCTACCGGCTGTCATGTTATTATCGCAGATGGGCTGAAAGGAACAGATGAAGTCCTTGTACCGGTTGAGGGCGGAACCTATGTAAAAGAGGCAAAAATCGGTCACGCAATTATGGATGCCGATATCATTCTTTCACTCAATCATTTTAAAGGTCATGAGTTTACCGGTTTTGGCGGTGCAATTAAAAATCTGGGTATGGGATGTGCTTCCAGGGCAGGAAAGATGGAGCAGCATAACGATGGTAAGCCACAGGTCGATCAAAGCATCTGCAAAGGCTGTAAAATTTGTGCCAAAAATTGTGCGCATGGAGCTATTTCGTTTGGGGCAGACAAAAAGGCATCGATTGACCATAGTAAATGTGTCGGTTGCGGTAGATGTATCGGTGCCTGCTTTATTGATGCAATTTCAAACGAAAGTGGAAGTGCTGCGGAAAAACTTGGCATGAAAATGGCAGAATATGCGAAAGCAGTAGTAGATGGGCGTCCGCAATTTCACATTAATATTGTCATGGATGTATCGCCTTATTGCGACTGCCACGGTGAAAATGATGTACCGATTGTTCCGGACGTTGGTATGTTTGCTTCTTTTGATCCGGTTGCTTTGGATATGGCTTGTGCCGATGCCTGCAATGCCCAGCCGGTTAATAAAGGAAGCCTCCTTGATGATCAGATGAACACACCGCATTTTCACGATCATCACGACCATTTTATCAATACCACGCCTGAAAGCGATTGGAAGGCGTGCATGGAACATGCGGAAAAAATTGGACTTGGCTCCAGAGAATATGAATTGATTACAGTAAAGTAAATTGTAAAATTAATTTGTAAATGTTATTAATTTATTAAAACGCTGTCTGTTATTTATTTACAGATGGCGTTTTTGTGTAAATTGACACGTTCTGTGGAATCAGATATAATAAAACTATTGTAGATAAAGCAATTAAAAGGGGTACAGATATGGGAATTGACAATGCGGTTTCAGCTCGTCCGACAGCCTTGGGCATGGGCGGAAAAATTTTGATAAAGGTTCTTTTAGCAGATTTTTGCAGCTTTATGTTGGTGATTTCAACGATTTTCTTTTTTAATTATCAGTGGCTGCTCTGGCTGATGGAGAGCATCTGCGCTTCTATGTTGATCGCCTTTATTTCTGCGCCGTTAAACAATCGCGGACATAAGGATCGTGGCTATTATGAACGCAATCATTTAACGCCGGATAAGTTGTATGGCTTAAAAGCAGGCTTGATTGCGGCAGCACCGTTTTATCTCATGACGGTTTTGGCGATATTTATGACATTGGGATTTTTGCCGGATTATTTTATTATCTACCGTCTGTTAAATTCGTTTTTCTGGCCTTTAATCTCTATTGTTGTTTCAACTGCGAGCGTATATGATTTTACATGGTACTTTTATCTCGTTTTCTTTTTGATGATTTCCGTTATTCCGGTTTCTTGCCATATTGCATATACGCTTGGATTAAAGGATATTATCGTAAAAGACAAAATCCTTTATCAGAAGGATAAAAAAGAAAAATAAGCGCATAACTTAAACGGCCTGTTTCATAGATATGAATTAGAAAAATTATGATGGGTGGCCGGTATGGAAAAAGAATTGATCCGGAAAGTCGCGGTTGTGGCAGCAGTCCCGCTGGCGGCTTTCTTCCTTGTTTTTACAGTTGTACACCTCGATAGGACTGCGCCGGTTACGGGCAACGTTTCCTCTTCGCGTACGGTCGTAATTGACCCGGGACACGGGGGAGCGGATGGCGGTGCTGTGGGTTATAGCGGAAGCGTTGAAAAGGATATGAATCTGGATATTTCATTAAAGCTTAGAGACCTTTTGAAAGTATGTGGATTTCGCGTGGTAATGACAAGGGAAGACGATCGATCTATCCATGATAACAGTGCCGGCACCATTGCGGAACAAAAGCGTTCGGATCTTTATAACCGTTTGAAAATATATAATGAAGATCCGACAGCACTGGTTATTTCGATTCATTTAAATCAATATGGGGATCCGTCCTGTAAAGGGGCGCAGGTGTTTTACAGTGCGAATTTGGACGCTTCTAAAGAACTTGCACAGTCGGTGCAGTCGTCAATTGTAAAGATGCTTCAATCCAAAAATCAACGGGTGATTAAACCTGCAGAAAAAAATCTTTTTCTTTTGTTTCATTCGGAGGTCCCCGCAATTCTTTGCGAATGTGGTTTTGTTTCAAATCCGGATGAAGAGGCGTTATTACTGAATGAGGAGTATCGCACCCAAATGGCTTTTTCCATTTTAAACGGTATCATGGATTATTTAATCGGATAATTAGGAGGAACTATGGCTAAAGTAAAGGAAGTTTACGTTTGCACGAACTGTGGCTACGAGGCGGCAAAATGGAACGGAAAATGTCCGTCCTGTAATGAGTGGAATACTTTTGAACTGCAGGTTCAAACGGCTTCTGCTCCGTCCAAAGGCAATGCAAAAACAGCAGCGGTTCCTTTAACCGGCGCTGTTGCGCCGGTTAAAATTTCGGAAATTGACACCGAGGCTGAGGTGCGATATCACACGGGGCTAAAAGAGTTCGACCGCGTTTTAGGCGGCGGTATTGTAAAGGGATCGATCAACCTTTTGAGCGGCGATCCCGGAATCGGGAAGTCGACGCTGCTTTTACAGATTTGTGAATATTTAGGACGAAATTACAGCGTTCTTTATATATCGGGAGAAGAATCGGTTCGTCAGTTGAAGTTACGCGCACAAAGGCTTGGGGTGACAAGCGAAAATCTTTATATTGTGTCTCAAACCGATGTTGAGACCATTATTCATATGATTACGACGCAAAAACCGGACTTAGTTATCATCGACTCGATTCAGACAATGAATCTTGCACAGGTTTCTTCTTCGGCGGGAAGCGTAACCCAGGTGCGGGAGTGTACTTCCGCTTTGATGCGAACGGCAAAATCCGAGGAAATACCGATGTTTATAGTCGGGCATGTCAATAAAGACGGTGCAATTGCGGGGCCGAAAGTGTTAGAACATATTGTCGACGCGGTTTTATATTTTGAAGGCGATCGCAATCTTGCCTACCGAATTTTGCGTGCCGTTAAAAACCGTTATGGATCTACCAATGAAATTGGAATGTTCGAGATGATTGATACCGGTTTGTCCGAGGTGGAAAACCCCTCAATGATGCTTCTTTCGGATCGTCCCGTAGATGTGAGCGGAACTTGTGCGGCTTGTGTGATGGAGGGCAGCAGGCCTATTATGGCAGAGGTTCAGGCACTGGTAACCAAAACCGGATTTGGTACGCCGCGTCGAATGTCGGCCGGTTTTGATTACAATAGAATGTCCTTGATTTTGGCTGTTTTGGAAAAGCGCGCCGGTTATTTTTTCGGAATGCTTGATGTTTACATCAATATCGTTGGCGGGCTTCGCTTAGAGGAGCCTGCTGCCGATCTCTCCATCGCACTTGCACTTGTCTCGAGTTTAAGGGATAAGCCACTGCCGGAAAATCTGCTTGCGTTTGGTGAGCTTGGACTTGCAGGCGAACTCAGAACGGTGTCAAATCTCGTTCAGCGTCTTAGAGAAGCGGAGCGGCTGGGCTTTACAAAATGCCTTGTACCCAAACAAACGTTAAAGGCGCTTCATTCGATTTCCGGTCTGGAAGGAATAGAAATTATCGGTGTGAGTAATTTAAAACAGGCAGTAGCCGCGGCTTTTTCCGATTAATTTTCGAAATGGAGACCTGAATTTTCGGATTTTGATTGTTTTTCATTGGAAACAAAATAGCAGCACCCTTGTCCGTTATTTGCGGTGGGTGCGGTGAGCTTTTCTAAAGTGCATAGCCCTTCTGACTGGTAAACACATGGTTTGCTGCACCATATTAAATTCAACGATAACACCTCAATTCGATCGAAATTAACAGTTCTTTCATAGTTTATTTCTGCTGCCTGCGTTTTATTCAAAAAATAATTCCAATAATAAAGCCCGATTGGTATCATCTTGCTAATCGGGTTTTATTTTTTGTATTACCTCAAAAACAGATTTGTTAAACAAAAATAAAAATACAGTGCTATTAAAAGGGAATATTTACGAAATGGACAGCAACACTAAAACCGATGATGATTTCAAAGGGTGAGTGTATATGAAAAAGTATTTGACGCTTGGTATAATAACGCTTGTACTTATGTTCGCGGTTTTGTTGATTCCTCGGCTTGCATCTCAAATGTTACCATCGGTGAAAGTAACATCTATGAAAACAGATCGGTATTCTAAAGTGATTTATGCCACGGGCTCGGTTGAAGAGCGGGAAAAAACAGATGTAACCTCAGAGTTTCCCCTGGTGATCAAAAAAATTAATACGGCAGTCGGTAAACAGGTGAAAGCCGGGGATGTTTTGATGGAAGTAGACAAAAAAGCTACCAAAGAACTTCTTTTAAAACTTGCTTCAAACGCCCTTTCTTCCTCCGGCACAAGTCTTACGGTTTCTTTGCTTCAAACGTTGGGAGAATATTCGGCAGATCAGTTGTTAGCACTGATACCAAGTACAGTAACTGCTCCTAAATCCGGAATCGTGAGCCGGGTTGAGGCGACAAAAAACCGTTTGATTTTTCCGGGAGAGTCTCTTGCGGCAATTTCAAATGGAAAGGGGCTGGTTGCGAGCTTGGCGGTTGCAGAAACGGATATTTCAGCGGTTGTACCAGAACAATCCGTTTCTTTGAGCGGTATATCCGAAGGCGGACAAACAATTTACGGAAAAGTTTATTCCATTTCTTCATCTGCCAGAAAACAACTTTCGGGTACTTCGTTTGAAACGGTAGTAGATGTAATTGTCGAAATTGACAGTGATGAAACTACATTAAAGCCGGGGTATACGGTAAAAGCAGAAATACAGGTAGAACAACCCCGTCAGATTAATCTGCTTCCTTACGATGCAGTCGGACAGGATGAAAACGGTGAAGAGTATGTTTATGTTTATAACGCTAAAACCGGGACTGCCGTGCGCAGATGGGTTGTAAGCGGTGCGGAAACTGCGAATGGCATTGAAATCGTAAAGGGCGTTTATCCCAGTGATCCGATAATTTTTGATGTATCAACTGTTTCAGGAGATGGTGGATATATCAGCGTGCAGGGAAGGGTTGGATAGATGTTTGATTATGTTATAAGCGGTTCCAAAAATGTATTTCGTAAAAAAATGCGTTCAATTCTTACCATGGCGGGGATTGCCATAGGCGTAGTTTCGGTTATTGTTATTTCTACCATCGGCGAAATTGGTAAAAATACCATCAACCGGGAAATTGATAATATTGGAATGAGCGGTCTTACTGTGCGAACGATCAAAAGCGGCAGCCAACTTTTTACTACACAGCTTAATGAGGTAAAAGAACTTGACAGTGTATCAGATGCGATGCCGTTAATGCTGGAGTACACAGAAAGCTCTATGAGAGGGCTTAAAGCTGACTGTGCTGTTTGGGGAATTGATCACGATGCGCCAAAAATTGTTTCAATGAAACTTTTGCATGGAAGGTATATTAATAAATCGGATGTTGCGTCGAATGCATCCGTCTGTATTATAGATGGAAAATACGCACAAAAAATTTATAAACGTACAAATATCGTAGGGAAAACCATGCGTATTTCAATGAACGGCCATCAGGAATTGTTTAAAGTGATCGGCGTTGTGGAAACAGGCGGAACAATTATGCAAAGCCTGATTGGAAGCTATGTTCCATGTTTTGTTTATATACCATACACCACTTTGAAAAGTTATACCGGAAAATCTAACTTCGATCAGATTGCTGTTAAACTCAAACCGGATCGAGATCCGAATCTGGCTGCCAAAGAAATTAAATCCTCGCTTTCGGCTGTGGTCGGTAGCAGTGATAATATCCGGGTAGAGAATCTGGTGGCACAGCGGGAGCAGCTTGACAAGATTCTCGAAATTGTCACACTGGTGTTATCGATTATTGCGGGAATATCTCTGGTGGTAGCAGGACTGTCAATTATGACTGTGATGATGGTTTCGGTTAGTGAACGCACCAGAGAAATCGGGATAAAGAAATCGATTGGTGCCTCACGCTGTAAAATCATGATGGAATTTTTAACGGAATCTTTTTTGATTTCCGGAATCGGAAGTTTGGCAGGCTTGGCCGTGGGCGTGATTTTTTCTGCTTTGGGCTGTGCCGCTGCCGGAATACCTCCGCTCTTAAATCGGGGAATGATTTTATTCAGCGTTTTGTTTGCGACGGGAATTGGTATTCTATTTGGTGTTTATCCCGCGATGCAGGCGGCTAAGCTCCGGCCGGTTGATGCCTTGCGAAGTGATATATAATAAATATCGCCGGTGAAATAGAAATATCAGCAATATTTTTATTCACAGGCGATATTGTATTTAAAATATGGTTTCAATTATCTTTGAACTCGATTCAGGCGAGTAACGCCAAAAGTCAATATGCCCTTTCGTTTGATAGTAATGATAGCGATAATCAATTTGTCCTTCATCAAATGAGTCAACGATAATTAACTTGATTTTCATTTTTTCAGGAATCAGACTTTTGATATAAATACTGGCAAACTGGCCGCTTTTTATCCCGTCTTTTAATTCTGCGAGCCCTGCGAGGTTCGGCGTAAGCTCTACAAATACGCCGTAGCTTTCGATAGAGCGAATAATTCCAGACACCGTTTCGCCGCTTTTAAATTTTGAAGCATTTTCCTCCCATGTTCCTAAAAGCTCTTTGTGACTTAAACAGATTTTTCCATCATCTGTAAAGCTTTTACAACGGCATAGATCATCTGCCCTTGGTAAAAGCGATCGCTTGGATGGGAGATTCGAGAAACCGAAATGGAATCAATGGGAATGAGTGACGGGATTCCGCATCCGATGTCAACAAAACAGCCGAATTGCTCCAGGTGGGTAACCCGCGCGGGCAGAATATCACCGTAGGTCAGTTTAGAGAGGTAATTATCGTTGCAGGCTTGTTGTGCTTTTCGCCGTGAAAGAACGGCGACAGTTTTTCCGTTACGGCTTTTTTGAAAACCGCTTACCGTAAAACACACAGTTTTGTTAACGCGCGAGATTAACGCAATGTCACGTGTTTTTCCGCTTTCGATACCAAGGGCACCTTCTTCTCTTGGAATGATTCCGCCCATACATCCCAAGTTGACGATCAGATTATGTTCGCTGTCACACATGGTGGCATGTGCTTCGAGAATCACCTGAGAACGCAGCGCCTCGGCAAGAGTTGTTTCGTTTTGCAGATAGTATCGGTTTTCATCGCCGGCAATCAGCCCGCCTTCGGGATAATAATTCATCTTATGTACCTCCATTGTTTTGCAACTTAGTAAACTATATGCAAAACAATGGAGTGGTATTACACCTTTTGTACGCGATATCCGCCGCAGGAAACGAGAAATCCCGCAATTTTTTCGGCCTCAGCGGTTTCAGACTTTATTTCCAGAGTTGCAGTATGTCTCCTGGAAGTTTCGTTGCGAAAAAGTGAGGTGCTTTCGGTGCTGAATAGCGGTGTGGGGGTAAAGGCTACCGCCTGAAAATTTCCGTGAAATGAGTTTAACACGGCAACAGGGACCCGATGCTGTTCGTCTCCATCCGAAATGTGATTGCATTTGATAACTGCTTTGCCAATCTGCGGGTAATGAGATTTAACGCGCCTTGCCGCCCGTTCTGCAAAATCTACCGAATCAAACTCCGCGGTAACGGTAACGCTCATCTTCGGGACCTCCTTTCAAAAATAGGATGAATTAAAGCTTGCAATTGAATTTTTCAAAAGCTCTTTAACTCTTTCTTAGTTTTCCCCCTCAGAAATGTCTATGTGTGAAAAAAATTTACCTTTGATACTTTTGACTCACCAAAAACAGTAAAGCAAAAAAGTAAAATCCGTATTTTCTGCCTTTTCGGAGCAAGCGGAAAAGATTTGGAAGAAGTGAAAAATATTGCCTTTTAACCCTAAAATTGTTATAATATAATCAAACTGTCCATTACACTCGGAAAGTGAAATTTATGCTTTGATGCCCGGATAAGAATTTGATTTTATTTAGTGCGAAATTTTTAAAAATATTCTTTGAACACATAAAAGCGTTTTGGGCATCTCAATAAAACTAAGACACTGTCTGTCCGATAAAATAAAGGTGGGAAATGTTGTAAATGGATGTACAGGTACATGATATTCTCGAAATGAAAAAGCCGCACCCGTGCGGTGAAAAGAATTTTTTAGTACTCCGTGTGGGAATGGATTTTAAAATTCGCTGTGTAAAGTGCGGGCGCGAAGTTATGGTGCCGAGAGTGAAAATCGAAAAAAATATTAAGCATATTGTTCGCGACGGCGAAACAATAATATGAGGTGACTCCATGTTCGAAAAATTGCATTTGACAGAAGAACGGTACGAGGAAATTAATCGGAAATTAATGGATCCGGATGTAATCAGCGATAACAATCAATATCGTGATTTGATGAAGGAGTATAAACATTTGACTCCGTTGATTGAAAAATATCGGGAATATCTCGCCGCTCAGAATTCCTTTGACGAGGCAAAATCCCTTTTGGACGAAGGGGGACTTGAAAAGGATTTCAAGGAAATGGTTCAGGAAGAGTTAGAAGAAAATCGGAAAAAAATCGAAAGTGTTTCCGAAGAAATTAAAATTCTGCTCCTTCCCAGAGATCCAAATGACGAAAAAAGCGTTATTGTTGAAATTCGTGGAGGCGCTGGCGGAGATGAGGCCGCGTTATTTGCCAATACTCTTTACCGGATGTATACCATGTATGCTGAAATTAAAGGTTGGAAAACCGAAATCCTTAATGCCAACGAAACAGAACTTGGCGGATTTAAGGAAGTAAGCTTCAGTATTGAGGGCGAAGGTGCTTTTTCTCGTTTGAAATTTGAAAGCGGTGTTCATAGGGTACAGCGTGTTCCGGAAACCGAGGCGTCCGGTCGGATACACACATCTACGGTAACGGTAGCTGTCTTGCCGGAAATGGAAGATGTGGAGGTTGATATCAATCCAACCGATTTGCAGATTGATACTTATCGCTCCAGCGGTGCCGGTGGTCAACATGTTAATAAAACCGAGTCTGCAATTCGTATTACTCACTTGCCGACCGGAATTGTAGTGGAATGTCAGGATGAACGCAGCCAGCATAAAAATCGTGAAAAAGCAATGAAGATTCTTCGTTCCAGACTTTATGAAGTTATGCTTCGTGAGCAAAATGATAAAATTGCCTCCGAGCGAAAATCACAGGTTGGAACGGGAGATCGTTCCGAGCGAATTCGCACCTACAATTATCCGCAGGGACGTTTAACCGATCATCGGATTGGGTTAACTCTTTATCATCTGGAGGATAATCTGAATGGCAATCTGGATGAGGTAATTGACGCGCTGATTACCGCTGATCAGGCCGAAAAATTGGCAGCACAGACAGATGTTGAATAGAACCGAGGCCAAAAAATGTTTCAAACAAAAGTGATGCCCTGCGATGAGAAGGGTGTAGCCTTTGCCGCAGAGCTGTTAAAAAAGGGAGAAGTGGTCGGCATTCCAACCGAGACGGTTTATGGCCTTGCCGCAAGCGCCTATGACCCTGCAGCGGTTTCTAAAATATTTGCTGCAAAGGGGAGACCGCAGGATAATCCGCTGATTGTACATATCAGCGATCTTTCGATGCTAAATGATCTTGTATCGGATTTTCCGCCGATTGCTCAAAAATTGGCTTCGGCTTTCTGGCCGGGTCCTTTAACGATGATCCTGCCCAAATCCGAGCGTGTTCCTTTTGAAGTTACTGCAGGACTTGATACCGTCGGAATACGAATGCCAAGTCATCCGGGAGCCGCAGCGGTTATCAAGGCATGTGGACTTCCTTTGGCTGCACCTTCCGCAAATACTTCCGGACGTCCCAGTCCGACGAAGGCGAAACACGTTTTATATGATATGAATGGAAAGATTCCTTTAATTTTAGATGGCGGAAGCTGTTCGGTAGGGGTGGAATCAACCGTTATTTTGGTAAAAAAAGATTCAGTTCATCTTCTGCGTCCGGGCGGTGTTACCGAAAAGGATATTGAGTCGCTTGGAATTATTGTGACGGTCGATCCCGCCGTTGAAACGAAACTGAAACAAAATGCCAAAGTGTTGTCTCCGGGTTTAAAATACAAACACTATTCTCCGAAAGCGGAGGTTGTGATTGTAAAAGGATCTTTTGATCAATTTAAGGAATATGTTAGTCATAAAACAGAGGACGGTGTTTTTGTCCTTGTGTTTGAGGGCGAAGACAAGCTTGTGAATTGGCCGGCAGTTGTTTATGGGAAAAAGAGTGACCCCAAGGCACAGGCGGCAGGCTTGTTTGACGCATTGCGGGAAGTGGACGAACGCGGTGCCAGACTTGTTTATGCGCGCTGTCCCGATCAGGACGGAGTAGGATATGCCGTCTATAATCGTCTCCTTCGTGCCGCTGCGTTTAAGGTGGTAGAAGTATGATTACAGTGATTGGTTTAACAGGGCAGAGCGGGAGCGGAAAATCATTTTTCAGCAGTCGCTTTTTAGAAAAGGGAATACCGGTAATTGATGCAGATCAGGTAAGTCATTGGGTAACGAGTTCCGATCCGAATTGTCTTAATGCAATCCGAGAGGCGTTTGGGACATCGGCGTTTGAAGAAGATGGTTCGCTCAGCCGGAAAAAACTCGGGACGATCGTTTTTTCCGATCCGAAGAAACTCAAACTCTTAAACAAAACGGTATTTCCGTATATTACCCGGGAAATTAGACGGCAGATTAATGAATGCGAAAATCGAGAAGAGAAGCTCGTCCTTTTGGATGCACCCACGTTATATGAAGCCGGAGCTGATCGCTTTTGCAGTTATGTCGTGGCAGTTTGTGCGCCGTTTGAATTGCGTTTGCAGCGAATTATGAAACGCGATGGATTAAGTCGTGAAGCGGCTCTTTTACGGCTTTCGGCTCAAAACGATGATGCGTTTTATATTAGTCGCGCCGACATGGTGCTATATAACGATACAACCAAAGAGGCTTTTTTACAAAAGACGGATGATTTATATGAAACTTTAATTCGGCGTTTTGTATTGTCGAAAATGAAATAGGAGGTAACTTAAAATGAGAGAGACAAGTAGTGCTGCAAAAGAGCTAAAAGAGAAACTGTTTATGGATCCGAAAAACGGTGCTCTTCGAATGGATAAGGAGGAACTTCAAAAGGCGTTTGATTTTTGTAATCCGTATAAAAGTTTTTTGGATTCTTCAAAGACAGAAAGAGAAGCTGTTGTAACCGCCGTAAGGTTGCTGGAAGAAAAGGGATATCGTCCCTTTGACCCAACGGTTCGATATGACGCCGGAGATAAAGTGTATACTGTTAATCGTGGAAAATCCGTAATTGCGGCGATAATGGGTACCGAACCAATTGAGAAGGGTGTCCGAATTGCTGCCGCCCATATCGATTCTCCCCGCCTCGATTTAAAACCACGTCCGGTTTATGAGGACACTGAGCTTGCACTGTTTAAAACGCATTATTACGGCGGGCTTAAAAAATATCAGTGGACCGCAATTCCACTTGCATTGCACGGGGTAATTGTTGACCGCGACAACCGCGTGATAGAGGTCACCATAGGTGAGGCGGAAAACGATCCTGTTTTCTGTGTGACTGATTTGTTGCCGCATTTGGCCGGTGATCAGATGAAGCGCACATTGGCAGAGGGAGTAAAGGGCGAAGAGCTCAATGTCTTGATCGGAAGTTTGCCCTTTAAAGACGATGAAATCAGCGAAAAGGTTAAACTTAATCTTTTAAATATTTTGTTTGAGAAATATGGCGTTATCGAATCGGATTTTCTTTCTGCTGAACTTGAAGTTGTTCCTGCTTTTAAGGCAAAAGATCTTGGCTTTGACCGTTCTATGGTGGGCGCTTACGGTCACGATGACCGCGTTTGCGCTTACACATCTCTCCGGGCTATTTTGGAGACAGAACATCCGAAAAAAACCTCTGTATTGGTATTGGCTGATAAAGAAGAAATCGGGAGCGATGGCAATACGGGGCTTAAGTCGGCTTTCCTGCGTTATTTCATTGCCGATCTTGCAAAACCGTTCGGGGTGGAAGGCCGCACTGTGCTTTCCCATTCCGAATGTCTGTCAGCCGATGTAAACGCTGCCTTTGATCCCACATTTCCTGAAGTGGCAGAGCGGAAAAACGCTGCTTATTTGAATTACGGCGTTGTTATAACAAAATATACCGGTGCGCGTGGTAAATCGGGAACGTCTGACGCTTCGGCTGAGTTTGCCGGAAAAGTGAGAAATCTTCTCGATCAAACCGGAGTGATCTGGCAGACCGGTGAACTCGGAAAAGTTGACCAGGGCGGCGGTGGGACAGTTGCCGCATACATTGCCAATCTCAATGTAGATGTTATTGATCTCGGTGTACCGGTTTTATCAATGCATGCGCCTTTTGAAGTCGTTTCAAAAATCGACGTTTTTATGGCATACCGTGCATTTTATGAGTTTTTTATTGCGTAAATTTTAACGTTTCCATTGACACGTAAAACCTCTCACTATATAATAAAGCTGAACAATTTACGGCTTTTAACAAAAATTTCTCGGTTAGTAAATTGTGAGAGGGTTATTATGGGAGGTTTTAACGATGTTTTGTAAAAACTGTGGTGCTCAGCTCAATGAAAATGCCGCATTTTGTGTTAATTGCGGCGCCGCAGTCGGCCAGGGAAATAGCCATTGTGCAAACTGTGGTGGGACAGTTGCCCCCGGTGCTGCGATTTGTTTAAATTGTGGTGTGGTTTTGAATGATCCTACTGTGAACGCTGCATCAAAAGCAGGGACCGGTGCTCCGAAATCTAAGGTCGCTGCCGGTTTGCTTGGAATTTTTCTCGGCGGTTTTGGTATACACAACTTCTATCTTGGGTATACCGGTAAAGCTCTTGCTCAGGTGTTAATGAGCGGTATCAGCATTCTTTTAACCGTACTTACCTGTGGCATTCTCGGCTTTACACTGATTGCGGCTGCGGCTGCCGAAATTTGGGGCTTGGTAGAGGGAATCATGATTCTTGCCGGTTCCGCAAGCTATGCAACCGACGCTCATGGTGTGCCGATTCAGTGATACCTTGCTTTAATTAATCGTATGATGGATAAAAACACGAAACCCTATGGCTTCGTGTTTTTATTATTAAACGGATGATCCTGCGCTTTTAAGCAGAATTTAAAAAATCTTCGTTTAAAGTTTATATATATACCATGAGCTTAAAACAAACAATGAATTAAATGATTTACGAAAATAGTAAAGCTTATGTTGTTTTTTAATTTTGAAATGAAACGCAGCAAGTAATTTTATTGACTTATAGTGAAGAATAAGGTATCATAGAATTTAGACAACGGGAAAAGCAAACCGTTGATATTTTAATGGGAAATTTGCTTGTTTTGGAGGGATTTGAAATGTTTTGTAAGAATTGTGGCGCGCAGCTTAATGAGAATGCTGCATTTTGTGTCACCTGTGGTGCTGCTGCCGGTCAGGGCGCCGGTTATTGTGCAAACTGCGGACATGAGGTTGCTCCTGGTGCAGCCGTTTGCTTGAATTGTGGTGCGGCTTTGAACAATACTGTTCCGAATGCTGCACCTGCCGGAAGCAGTGCTCCGAAATCCAAGGTTGCTGCTGGTTTGCTGGGTATTTTTCTCGGCGCTTTTGGTGTACATAACTTTTATCTTGGTTACACCGGTAAAGCAGTTGCACAGCTTTTGATTTCTGTTCTGTCTTGCTTTACTCTGGCAATTGTTTCTGAAATTTGGGGCCTTGTTGAGGGAATCTTGATTCTTACCGGTTCTGCTAATTTCACGACTGATGCAAACGGTGTTCCGCTTCAGCAGTAAAATCATCCGTTGAGAAATCTGAAAGAATAGTCTTTCTCTTATGTTGATTTAATGAATAAAAAGCCGTTGTCGAAATTAATTTCGACAACGGCTTTTACACGTATACAGAAACCGATGAAAGCGTCTTGAAAAAATTTTCACCAAATATGAAGTAACAAAAGAGGCGTTTGTCGTGCGGGTTGATAAAAATTCAAAGAGAAAAACATCCTCTCCAATATATTAGAGGCTATATAAGCCTTTTGAAAATCAGGAAAGGATGTTTTAAAAAATGAAATTTATCCGGATGACTGATAGAAAACCAAATTATTCTACAGTAACACTTTTGGCCAAGTTTCGTGGCTTATCGACGTCACATCCGCGCAAAACAGCCGTATAATAAGCGAAAAGCTGCAAAGGGACAATGGTTACCAGCGGCATGAAAATGTCGTTGTAAACCGGAATACGCAAAATATAATCGGCAACTTCCGGATCGACTACAGCGTCTTCTTTGCAGATCAACAAAACTTTTGCTCCGCGTGCCCGTACTTCTTTTACGTTGCTGATAGTCTTTTCATAGATATTAGCCTGTGTTGCCACAGCTACAACGGGAACATCTTTTGAAATCAATGAAATGGTTCCGTGTTTGAGTTCGCCCGCTGCATATGCCTCGGAGTGAATATACGAAATTTCCTTGAGCTTAAGCGAACCCTCTAACGAAAGTGCATAGTCAAGCCCTCGTCCGATAAAGAATAAACTGTGCGCGTTTTGAAATTTTGAAGCATAATATTGACAATCATTGGCGTTTTCAAGCATGTTTTTCATCGCGTTTGGAATTTCCAATAAGGTGGCGCAGTAATTTTTAGCATCTTCTTCAGTGATTCTTCCGCGAGCCAAAGCAAATTTTATGGCGAGCAGATACATAATAGCCACCTGCACCGCATATGCTTTTGTGCTGGCAACGGCGATTTCAAGTCCGGCATAGGTGTAAATTACATCGTCAGCTTCTCGGGCAATCGAGGAACCTACCACGTTGACAATTGCGAGTGTGTGTGCGCCTATTTTTTTGGCAATTCGCAAAGCTGCTAAAGAGTCTGCTGTCTCACCCGATTGAGAAATTACAATAACAAGATCGTCCTGATCGAGAATCAGATCACGGTAACGGAATTCCGATGCAATATCAACATTAACCGGAATTCGCGCCATTTTTTCAATCAAATATTTTCCGATCATCCCGGCATGCATCGCTGTACCACAGGCAACAATTTGAATGGATTTATATTTTCCGAATGAATCATCCGGAAGATTTGGCAGATTTAAACGGGGAAGGCCATTCTGAATGCGGGGAGTAATCGTGTTTAGAATGGCGGTGGGCTGTTCATTGATCTCTTTGATCATAAAATGGGGGTATCCGCCTTTTTCGGCCGCTTCGATATCCCATGTTGCTGTCATTAGCTCTTTAGAAAGAACATCGCCGTTTATGTCGGTAACTGTAATACAGTCCGCTGTTAACTCTGCAATTTCATCCTGTTCAAGCAGGTAATAATTTTTGGTGTATTTTAAAATTGCCGGAACATCGGATGCGATGAAGTTTTCGTCTGTTCCGACACCAACAATAAGCGGACTGTCCTTTCGGGTTGCATAAACTTTGTCAGGAAAGTCGTGAAAAATAATCCCAAGCGCATAGGAACCGTGAATTTTTGCAAGAGCTGCACGAATTGCTTCGAGAGGATCGCCTCTATAATAATAATCTAAAAGTTTTGCAATGGTTTCGGTATCGGTCTGCGATTCAAACGTGTAGCCTTTTTCCTGCAAAAACTCTTTGATAGACATGTAGTTTTCAATAATTCCGTTGTGTACAATAGAAACAACCTTATTACCATGAGGATGAGAATTGATATCCGACGGTTCTCCGTGAGTTGCCCAACGAGTATGTCCAATACCACAGTGACCTATGGGTTTCCCTTCAACATTCATTTTTTTAACCAGATCATCCAGTCTGCCTCTGGTTTTAATTGTGCGGATCTGCCCGTTTTCAAAAACGGCAATTCCGGCAGAGTCGTATCCGCGATATTCCAGATGACGCAGACCGTCTATTAAAACATCAGTAGCATCTCTGCTACCGACATAACCAACGATTCCACACATGTAATTATCACCTCAAATTCTATCTCAATCGTATGATATATACGTTTCGCTCAACCTTGAACGAAAACATTATACTATAGAATCAGTTTATGTTCAACTGATTTATTTCATTAAGATAAATTAAGAAAAAGTTAATTGGTATTTTATTGACAATATGATATAATATCGTCGGAAAACGGCGTTATGATGGCTTTTATTCCCATTTCCCGTTTATATTGATTAAAACTAAAAGGAAGAAACGTTAAAGTGCGAAATTATAAAAAAATTTTATGCATCTGCCTTTCTGCGCTGCTTTTGTTATCTTTTTCTTCATGTGGCTCGGATAAGTCGGATCAGCTTATAAAATATAATATTTCCTCTGATCCGGTCAATCTCGACCCACCTCTTGCCGACGATCCTCAGTCGGCCCTTGTGGTAACAAATCTTTTTGAGGGGTTGCTCCGCCTGACGGCAGACGGAAAACTGACGGAGGGGGTTGCCGCCGATTATGACGTGAGCGGTGATGGATTGACCTACACCTTTCATCTTCGCAGCGATGCCAAATGGAGCGATGGCACTTCGGTAACGGCAAAGGATTTTGTATTTGGTTTTCAAAGGCTATTCAACCCGTCCACGGGATCCGAGTCGGCTAAAAAGCTTTATTGTATTCGAAATGCCGAACAGATACATACCGGTCAGCTTCCTGTGAATTCGCTTGGTGTCAGAGCAAATGATGACAATACCTTAACAATTGAGCTTGCCTATCAGGACGCGATGTTTTTAACCCTTTTAACGACTCCGGTTGCTATGCCGTGCAACGAAGCTTTTTTTGTTCAGTCAAAAGGAAGATATGGGCTTACAGAAAAAACGCTGCTTTCCAACGGCGCCTATCGCTTAAAAGAATGGGAAAAAGGGAAGTATTTAGCGCTTCGCCGAAACGAGGAGTATCATTCTGCGGCGGAGGTTAAAAACGGAGGAATCAGCCTCTATATCCAACCGGATGAAGCAAAAACGCTGGAGGATTTTAAAAACGGTTCTGTTTATGCGTTCTCACTTAGCGGTACACAAACAGAGAAATTAACCGGCAAAGGGTATAATATTGATCGCAACAGCAATTCTGTATGGGGTATTTTGCTTAACCGCACCAAACCCGTGCTTGCCAATAATAATATTTCAAACGCATTGATGCACGGTTTCGATCGCTCAAGCTACAAAAAATATCTGCCTGATTATTTAACCCCGGCTAATGCGATTGTGCCGCCGGCTGTTTCAATTCTTGAAAAACCGTATCGTGAAGAGCTTGCCAAGAATGTAGCTGCCCCGGCTTACAATGTCGAACAGGCAAAACTTTTGGCCAGAGCGGGATTTGCTGAGCTGCAAGTATCGAGTCTGACAGAGCTTACGGTAATTATTCCGAAGGATACGCCGCTTACAAGCGTTTTTTCATATATTTCTCAGGTTTGGCAGCGTGACCTCAACATTTATTTCCGCGTAGAACAACTTGAGGAGACTGAATACCGGCAGAGACTTAACTCGGGAAATTTTGATTGCGCATTAATTCAGCTAACAGCTGATTATAACAGTCCTAATGCGTTTTTATCCCAAATTGATCAAATGGAGAAATATGGGATACAGTTGCCCGGATTACATGATTTGCTAAATCGTGCATCGCGGGGTGGACTTGAACAGAGCGCGGGGATTTATCGTGAAGCTGAGCAGATGATTTTAAATGCCGGGGTTTTCCTGCCGCTGGCTTATCAGACAAACTGCTTTGTTTCAAAAACTTCTGTTACCGGATTTATTCACGACATTTCGGGGGAAATCGTGGATTTTAAAAATTGCGTTTTTAAATAATTTAAATTAGAAAAAGGCTCCGCTGTTTTAAGCGGAGCCTTTTTGTTCTTACAAGCCAAAGTTAAGTCGATTTATGAATTTTTTTGTTTATAGTGATAATTTTATTGACTTGTTGTTGTTAACTTTATAAAATATATGTATAAAGAGGTCGCACGCGGATGGAAAGCAAAGGAGGGTTCAAATGAGTACCCGAAAGTTTAAGAAACTGAGCGTAGCAATTATAACAGTGTTGATGTTGACGGTTGTTTCCGTGTTTGTCGCAAGCGCTGTATATTCCGACGGAACGGTAACACTCGGCAACGGATGGTGGAACGGCAGGTTTACAACGACGGGCTACAACAGCGTGCCGACCAACGGTACGCTTACCACCCGAAGCGTTTCCACTGCGGTGTCCTTAACAGGGCAGAGAAAAGAGGTTATTGAGAATATTATTTGGGGAAGAGCAACCATTACCCAGTACGGGGAACTTCGTTTAAATGATGTGCGTATAGTAAAGCATATTTATGAGGGCAATAAAGTTGATAAGGCGTATTGGGGCACTACTTCCGTTCCAATCTATGGCCAATAAATTTGAATTTTGTAAAAAATAAACCATTAACTGATTAGTATTCGTGTGCGGCCTTTTATCCTTTCGTTAAGGTGGTAGCTTGCCATGTTACAGAAGCTTTCGTTTGGTTTTTACTTAAAATACAGCCGAAATACGGTAAAGCGGAGCCGGATAAAACGGGGCGTCGCTTCCATTTTATGCGCCATGGCGATTGCGTTTTGCGGAACCAGCTTTGGCTTTCTCAAGGATGTGTCGGAAGATTTTCAGAATAATATGAATCATGTATTGGATCGTTTGTTGATTGTAACAAATCCGAATTACGGCGGTGCGTCGTCTTATCTTGGGGATTATGACGGACATTGCCCGATGACAAAGGCAGAAGAGACGGCGTTGCGGGAAATTGAAGGAATTGAGTTCTTCGAGCCTTTGGTGATTTTCAGAAAGTTTACTACGTTTTCAATTGATTTTGCGCTTCCGATCGGTCAGGATGAATATGACGATGAAAAAATGAAGAGAGTTGATATATGTAACGTTTCCCTGAAAAATGATAACGGCCTGCAGGAGGAAAAGGTTTTAAGCTCCGCACTTCCGGATGATTTGCGCCCCGGCGATATCTCTTCCGGGATATTCGACGTTTCTTTCTTATCCGTCGGAGAGCTATATGGACCGGCGGTCCTCTTTTGTCGACGATTCGGTAACCGACGGCGGATATATTTCAAGCGAGATGGCGGAGCTTCTCGGGATTACTGCGGAGGATTTAAACCATTTGACCATGGAGATTGAGCTGATGGTTCCGGTATGCCGCCAAGATGGTTTTATTCTTGTCGGTGTAAACGATGAAGAAATGACCAGAGAGAAATATTACGGCGACTTTTTTTCCCGTAAAAAGGTTCGTTTTGAGGTGCGCGGAATCATTTCGCCTGAATGGAATTCGATTAATAGCGCCGATTATATCTATCTTCCGGCCGAATTTATGATGAAGGAAATCGAATGGATGGCGGCAAACAGAATGGATGAGGCCGAGGAGTGTACATATTTGTCAAATTACCGCTATGGCGAGTCACAGGGCGAGTCGAAGATTATAGACTGGGCACCCAATACCTACTATATTACGGTAAAAGACGCGCAGGATATCGAGCGGATTAAAAGTGAAATTGTACAGATTAACCCCAATTTTGCACTCAGGCATGAATACCAGAATCTTGAGGCTTCGAGAGATGCCATCAATAACACCCGCGACGTTATGGTTTATATCTCTTTTGCCGTTTTGGGTGTGGTCTTGCTTTTAATGGCTTTAATCTATGTGTATTTAATTGATAAACGCAGCTGCGAGTTTGCGATTTTGCGCGCAAACGGGATGACGAAAAAAGAAATCCGGCGGATTATTTACGCTGAAATGCTGCTGCAATTTGCAAGTGTTTTTGTTTTGGCGCTTATCTTTGCGGCGGGAATTTATTTGGTTGTTGGAAAATGGATGGGATATGCGCTGCGGTTCGACTGGATAACACTTTTCTGGGTTTTTGTAACCTCTTTGATTTCCATCGTTCTTCCAATTGTTATTTCGGTTCTTTTTGTCAATCGGTTCGAGCCGGATCGAGTGATGAGAAATTGATGATTCCTTTTCATTTTTTGAATTTTAAACGATAAAAAGGCTTTGCTTTTTAGGTGAAGCCTTTTTTTGATAAAACTATTTTGCCTGTTAATAATAAGAGTAATCTTAAAAGTCGGTGATATTCATGATAACAATTATTTTATACGGTGAAAAAGAAGAAAAAAATTTAACGCGTATTTTTGCAAAAAATCTCAAACAGAATTACCAGGTACATGAAGTGGCGGAAAGTGAAATTAAGACAGAGGGAAAGGGAAAGGAACTGCTGCTTTTTGATACGGCAAATTTTTCAAATGTCAACGGAGGCCCGGCTATTTTAATTGTAAAACCCGGAGCGGATCTTTCGGGACTGTCAAACGTTTCCGGCAATGTAACAGCTCTTGCAGATTCAAATTGTCCGGATCAGCTTGTAAAACTCGCCGAAAAGAAAATTCGCACTGTCGCTTGCGGGCTATCATCGAAAGATACAGTCACATTCTCAAGTTTTCATGAAAATCGTGTATCGGTTTCACTTCAGCGAACCGTAAAGCGTCCGGACGGCAAAGTTGTGGAGCCTATGGAAGTCACGCTGGAATTAGGCTTCCCTTATAATCCGTTATCTGTTTTGTTTTATACGGCCGCGGTAATGATTTGCGGCGGATTTTCTCAGGAAAAACAAGGCGAAAAATCTATAAATTTCCTTTCATAATAAAAAGGGGTTCGTTCATACTAGTAATGCAAACGCAAAAGAAAAGTTTTATAAAAACAATTTGTAAGGAGTGTAAAAAATTATGGCTAGCAATAAAATCGTTGTTCCGCAGGCTCGCGAGGCTATGGACCGTTTCAAAATGGAAGCGGCTACCGAAGTCGGCGTTAACCTCAAAAACGGTTATAACGGCGAATTGACCTCTAAACAGGCCGGTTCGATCGGTGGACAGATGGTCAAAAAGATGATTGAAGCTTATGAGAACTCTGTAAAATAAGAGTTTTTTGCTAAGGCCGGATGAAAATCCGGCCTTTTTCTTTTTGTTAGAGAGAAAATATAATTTAAATTTATTGACTTATTAGCTCAAAATTTGTAAAATAATAATGTTCATGCTTTTTAGCATACTCGTGGACAAAGGAGGAAAAACATTGGCAAAAAATATACAGATTAAGCGGCTTCGCGGAATTCATCTGTCGCATCACAAGCATACGTCGGAACATATGACAGAAACGATGCCAGTCCCTGCAAAGGTTTCAATTCCAATGCTTCAGCATATGGGAGCGCCTTGTACTCCTATGGTCAAAGTGGGGGAGCCGGTTAAGGTCGGACAAAAAATCGGAGAAAGCGAAAATAGCTTTTCGGTTCCGATTCATTCCAGCGTATCCGGTACGGTTGTTGAACTTGTAGATCGTATGGATGTAAGCGGTCGTCCTGTGAAAAACGTTGTAATTGAAACGGACGGAAAACAGGAGATCAGCGAGAAAGTTAAACCCCCGGTTGTAGAAAGTAAAGAAGATTTTATTAAGGCTGCTTATGAAAGCGGACTTGCCGGTTTGGGCGGCGCCGGTTTCCCGGGACATATTAAACTCGGTTATAAGGATATCGACCGGGTTACCAAGCTTGTTGTAAACGCTGCCGAATGTGAACCGTATATTACTTCGGACTATCGTGAGTGTATCGAGGATATCGACGATGTAATCGATGGTATTAAGCTTGTAAAGAAATGGCTTGATATCAAAGACGTATATATCGGCGTTGAGGATAACAAACCGGTGGCGATTGACAACATGATGAAAATTCTGGAAGATGATCCGGATATCAATGTTGTTGAGCTGGAATCCCGTTATCCGCAGGGCGCAGAAAAGGTTATCATCTACGCCTGCACCGGCGTTGTGGTAGAAGAGGGAAAACTTCCTGCCGATTGCGGCGTTTTGGTTATGAACGTTTCCAGTATTGGTTTCCTTTCTCATTATATCAAAACCGGTATGCCATTGGTGCGTAAACGTTTGACAGTTGACGGCGGAGGCGTATTTAATCCGAAAAACGTTTTTGTTCCGATTGGAACAAGCATTAAGGATCTGCTTGATTTCTGCGGGGGCGTAAAAGAGGACTGCCGTAAAATTTTGATGGGCGGTCCGATGATGGGAATTTCTGTTTATGATATCGATACGCCTGTTATCAAAAACAATAATGCAATCCTTGCGTTAAGTGAGGCTCAGGTGGCCGAGACAAAAGAGAGCGCCTGTATTCGCTGCGGTCGGTGTATTTATGCTTGTCCCATGCGGTTAATGCCCCGTGCGCTCGAAATGGCCTATGACAGCAAAAACGTAGACGCTTTGAAAAAAGGAAGCTTAAATTTGTGCATGAACTGTGGTTGCTGCACTTATGTTTGTCCGGCCAAACGAAATCTGGCACAGAAAAACCAGCTTGCCAAGGCTTTTGTACGGCAGGCGGATCAGAAAAAGAAATAGGAAAGGGGTATTGCATTGGAAAAACTTCTTGTTACATATTCTCCACATATCAAAAGCAACATTACAACCCGTAAAATTATGCTGAATGTCATCATTGCAATGGCACCGGCCCTTATTTGTGCTACGATCTTTTTCGGAATTCGCGCACTGATGCTGACCTGCGTCAGCGTATTGGCTTGTGTTGTTTTTGAATATCTGGCTCGTCGCGTAATGAAACGTGATAATACAATCGGAGACCTCAGTGCTGTTGTCACCGGTATTCTGGTCGCATTTAATGTTCCGGTGACACTGCCTGTTTGGATGTTAATCATCGGCGACTTTGTTGCGATTATTGTCGCAAAACAGATGTTCGGCGGTATTGGACAGAATTTTGCCAATCCGGCGATTTTGGGAAGAATTGTCCTTCTCGTGTCCTTCCCGGCACAGATGACTACTTGGGTAGCCCCAGGATTTCATTCTTTCCTTGTACCGGCCGATGTTGTTACAACGGCAACCCCTCTTGCAGATATTACCAATACGGAAACCTTGCCGTCTCTGTGGAATATGTTTATCGGAAATTGCGCGGGATCTTTAGGAGAAACTGCGGCTTTGGCGTTGATTATCGGCGGACTTTATCTCATGATTCGCAGAATTATCAGCCCGATTATTCCGATTGCATATATCGGTACAGTTTTTCTTTTCACCTGGGCACTCGGTTACGATCCCTTCTATCAAATTCTTGCAGGCGGCGTAATGCTCGGAGGTTTCTTTATGCTGACCGATTACTCCACCTCTCCTTCAACCCGATTGGGCAAACTGATTTTTGCCGTTGGATGCGGCTTGATTACAGTCGTAATCCGCATTTTCGGTTCTTATCCGGAAGGCGTATCTTTTGCGATTCTTTTGATGAATATCTTAGTACCATATATTGATAAAGCAACGAAGTTAAAACCCTTCGGCAAAGTAAAAGCGGTAAAGGAGGGAAAAGCGTCGTGAAAAAATCAATCAAAGAAATTCTGCTTCCTACGGTTGCACTTACGGCCGTCACTTTAATTGTTTCCGCGGCACTGGTTTTTACCTATAACGGAACGAAAGTCGAACAGGTTGGTGATTTGAGCGACACTTCTTTAGCTGCTGCAAAAACTCTGTTTGCAAATTCCGAAAATTTTGAAACTGTTGACGTTGAAGGATTGGATGAGAGGATCGAAAATGTTATTCTCCCCGATAAAGACGATGCTGTCGGTTTCGAAATTTCGTTAAAGGGTTACAGTAAAGGACTTGTTTTAATTATCGGAATTGGAAATGACGGCACTGTTTTAGGCTATGAGGTAGCTGAGTCGTCTGAAACTCCGGGACTTGGAACGCAGGTTGCGGAAGCTGATTTTAAAGATCAGTTTAACGGAAAGAAAGCTTCCGGTTTTGTTGCCGTAAAAGGAAAAGCAACCGCTGAAAACGAAATTGTAGCTGTTTCGGGCGCTACAATTTCCTCCAAAGCTGTAGTTGAAGGTGTTAACCTTGCAATTGATTCCATGGATGCGGTGAAAAAAGTAACAGGGGAGGCAAAAGCAGATGAGTAATTTAAAAGTTTTGCTCAATGGTATTATTAAAGAAAACCCTGTTTTCGTGTTGTTGCTCGGTATGTGTCCGACACTCGCGGTTACAACCATGGCTATTAATGGACTTGGTATGGGTCTTGCGACAACGTTTGTTCTGGTTTGTTCCAACATTGTTATTTCATCTGTGAAACGGTTTATCCCGAAAGCGGTTCGTCTGCCTTGTTATATCGTAATTATTGCTGGATTTGTAACGGTTGTAGGTTTCTTGCTTCACCGCTTCGTTCCAAGCCTTTACAGTGCTTTGGGATTATATCTCTCTTTGATTACCGTTAACTGTATTATCCTTGCTCGTGCAGAAATCTTTGCAAGTAAAAACAGCGTCGGAAAATCCGCGCTGGATGGCCTTGGCATGGGTCTGGGATTTACTTTGGCACTCTTGCTGATGGGTTCTGTCCGCGAGATTTTGGGTTGCGGGACCTGGTTCGGTATTGAGTTAACCAAGCGTTTGTTTGAGTCAATGAAGCTCTTTGTTTCCCCGGCGGGCGGCTTCTTTACTCTGGCGATGTTGATTACAGCAATTAACGCAATTTTGCGGCATAAGAAAGTTACGCCGAAAAAAGAGCTGGGCTGCAGCGGCTGTGAAGGTTGTCCTTCAGCAGAAGCTTGTGCAAGCTTGCAGAAAGGAGACGATGAATAATGAAAGAAATGTTGATTATTTTGGTTAGTGCAATTTTGGTTGACAACTTTGTACTTTCAAAGTTTATGGGTATTTGCCCGTTTTTAGGCGTTTCTAAAAAAATCGACTCCGCGATCGGAATGAGTATTGCCGTTACGTTTGTTATGTGTATGGCAACCGCAATAACCTGGCCGATTTACACCTTCTTTTTGGCACCGTATGGCTTGGATTATCTGAATACGGTCGCGTTTATTCTAATCATTGCGCTGTTTGTACAGCTGATCGAAATTTTACTCAAAAAGTTTATGCCGCCGCTTCATAAAGCATTGGGCGTGTATCTTCCCTTAATTACCACCAACTGTGCCGTTTTGGGTGTTACGTTGTTAAATATTGATAATATGTACGATTTTGGACAGTCGATGGTAAATGCACTCGGCGGTGGACTTGGCTTTATGCTCGCATTAATCCTTTTTTCCGGCGTTCGACAGAAAATGGAAAGCTGCGACGTTCCAAAGGCACTGCAGGGAATTCCGATTACGTTAGTTGCCGCTGCTATTGCATCAGTTTCATTTGTCGGTTTCAGCGGCGTTGTAGAAGGCCTGTTTAAATAAACAATATGGAGGAAGCCAATGTTTGAAGTATATATCCTGCCAATTATAATTTTTATTGTTCTGGGTCTTTTTGCTGGTCTTCTTCTTTCTGTAGCGCAGAAGGTCTTTGCTGTAGAAACCGATGAACGTGTTGAAAAGGTCAGAGAGGCACTCCCGGGTGTTAACTGTGGTGTTTGCGGTTATTCCGGATGTGACGAATATGCTGCCAGCATCGTAAACGACGATGCACCAATCGGCCGTTGTGTACCGGGTGCAGATAAAACGGCGGTGCAGATTGCAGAAATTATGGGAAAAGCAGCGGAAGATGTTGTAGAGAAGGCTGCTGTTGTATCCTGTTCCGGCTGTCCGGATGCAACCGGAGTTAAATATGATTATGCTGGAACCAAAAGCTGTGTTGCCTGTAACGCATTCTATGCAGGTGAAGGCGATTGCCGGTTTTCCTGTCTCGGCTTTGGAGACTGCGTGAAGGCTTGTCAGTTTGGTGCGATTTCTGTACAGGATGGTATAGCGGTTGTAGACAACGAAAAATGTACCGGTTGTATGATGTGTGCCGACGCTTGTCCGAAAGGGATTATTATCCAGAAAAAACAGATTGATCATGTTGCGGTTAAATGCAGCAATCACGATGTCGGTAAATTGGTTCGTGCGGTTTGTAAAAACGGCTGTATTGCCTGTAAGATCTGTGAAAAGAATTGTCCCTTCGGCGCGATTAAGGTTACAAATAATCTTGCGGTTATTGACTATGATCTGTGTACCGGCTGTGGTGTTTGTATTGAAAAGTGCCCGGCTCATTGTATTCAAACCGTGTAAGGATCAGTTATATGTTTTTCTAAAAAGGTTCTGCCTTTTGGCAGAGCCTTTTATTTTTAATATTGCTGTGAGCTGAAAAAGGTAGGCGATATTTGATAATACTTGACAAAATTCTCAAAAAGCCTGATTATATAAGTAACGAAATTATCCGGAGGTAAGTTATGAATTCTCCTAAAAAAAGGCACCGGGTGCGAAGTGCATTCTTTTTGGTTTTTGTAGTCCTTATTACGCTTTGGCTTGTACTTGCTTCAACTTATCTGATTTTGCGTACATTGGCTTTAAAGGAAGAAAAACTTCCTCAAATGTTCGGCTATCAAATTTCGGTTGAGACAACCGAAAAAATGGGAGAAGTTGTTCCGAAAGGCTGTGCCGTTTTAGTTGAAGAAATTCCTAATCCGGTAATTGGAGATGTTATTCTTTATAAAACCGGATTGGAAGAAAAACCGACTGTCGGTCGGATTGAGGAGATTTTATCGTTTGATACGGAACCGAAATATGCGGTATCGTTTGATGCAGAGACCCAAACAGATGTCCATATCGATCGCTCCTCTGTGTATGGTCGGGTTGTGTACGTTATTCCGTGGCTGGGATATGTTGTAGATTATCTTAACAGCTTTAACGGAATTATTTACGCGGTGTTGCTTCCGGGTGCGTTTTTAATCGTTATTCTGGTAATCAGGATGATTTTGTCGATTCGTTCCTCCCGAAGAGAGGAGAATGAAGAAGAGGAAGAAGAATCTTTTACAATTTCTTCAATTCCGATTGAACGTGAATCTGACACTGAACTTGCCCCTCATAATGAAGAACTCGATGCTATTTGGAGACGTAGGCAGAATGCTTTTGATGAAACAGAAGACATTGTCACCGATCAGGACATGATTCATCAGCTTTCCAATCTCAATAATACGTTTGCGGTAGATTCTTCCGCTGTTCAAAAGCAGGAGGAGAAACAGAAAAACGAAGCCGAAAAGATTGTTTCGGAGATTTCGGCGTCAACTGCGAATTCAGAAAAAGTGTCGTCTTCAGCTTCTGAAGAAAAATTAAAAAACGCTGATTTTGATCAGCTGGTTTCAACCTTGGGGCTCGAAAGTAAAGAATCGTCCGATTTGGTTTCGATGCTTCGGCAATATGGCATTACTGATCAAGCTGCAGTAGAATCTGTTCAGAGAGCGGCACCGTTTATCCGTCCTGTTGTAACGGATCATTCGGTTGAGCTTGACTTGAAGAATAACCCGGCGAAACGCGTTCAAATCATATCGGATGAACACGGGAAATTCCTGCTTGTGGAATCGGACGGAGTAGAGACAAAAATCAAGCTTCCTTTCTGAAAGGCTCTTTGTTATATTAAAAGTTTTAAATTTTTACGGCTTTTTTAGTTTTACATATTTTAAAATCAAAACGCCGCGCTTTTAAAAGCGCGGCGTTTTTACATGAATAAAAAACTTCGATTTTGTTCTGAGTAATTCGATGCAGCTATTTTGCGTTTTGCGGCTTTTTGGCCTTGACCTGAATACGTCGATAGTCTGCAATCCATTGAGTACCATCCCATAACAGCGGTTTTAACCGTGTTTCCAGTTTTGAAAGGAGCATATCTTTTTCCTCTTTGGAAAGTCTTGAAAGACCGGAAATGTAAAACTGCTCAAGCCAGTTGCGCAATCCTTTTGTACCGTCCGCTAATGGGGTCGGTCGATCAAAATCTCGCACAAATTCTATTTCAAAGCCATGTTTTAAAAGCAGTTTTCTGTACTCTTTGGCAGACGGGTAATAAAACGGATTTTCAAACACTTGGCCGAATTTTGAAAACTCCTCTCGAAAAGCGTTAAAAATTTGTTCCGTATTTCTTTCTCCGCCAAATTCACAAAGTAAAATCCCTCCCGGCTTCAGAGCATTAAAAACAGAGTCAAGCAATGCGTTCTGGTCTGCAATCCAGTGAAAAACTGCGTTGGAAAAAATGATATCGAAAAAGTTTTCGTAAGGGAGGCAGGCTGCATCGGCGACAGAAAATGAAAGCTGCGGATTGCACGCTTTGGCGTGCTCCACCATTTCTGGCGACGCATCTACTCCAATGACCTCAGCGCCTTGTGCTGCCAAATCGCCCGATAATTTTCCAGTCCCACATCCAAGATCCAGAATCGTTTGCCCCGGCTTCAGATCGAGTTCATTTAATAATCCTCTCCCGTACCGTGATACAAACTCATGTTTGCTGTCGTATAATTCTGCATTCCACTTCATTGAAGTCCCTCGGTTCTATTTTTAATTATTGTAGCATATTGATTTTGATACAACAATCATAAAAGCTATATCTACGATTGGTTGATCCGGATAGAAAATTCAGTGACCTATACATATAGGCGGTTCGATGAGGGGATATTTTGAAAAGACTGCAATTGATTGGAATTTGTATACTTCTTCTTTTTATGTTACCCGGGTGCGGATTTATTGAGTTTCCGATTTTATCGGATGAAAATTCGTCGCTGCATCAATCTTCCGGTACTGTGGTAGAAAGTCCCCCTCCTTCTGAGTGGGATGGACAATCCTTGTATCCAAACGATTCTGATGAAATGAGGGCAGTCTGGATTACTCAATTTGAACTCAATCCAATTCGTTCTCCTTCAGAATCCTCTTTTCGCAGCTCGTTTGCCGATATGATGAAAAATTGTGCCGATTTTGGCTTGAATACCGTTTTTGTACAGGTGAGGCCGAATGGAGATTCGTTTTATCCATCTTTGATTTATCCGTGGTCGGTTTATGTAAACGGGGCGGCGGGCGAAGGAGTTTCTTACGACCCGCTTGCTATTATGGTGGAGCAGGCACATCGGTATCATCTTAAAATTCATGCCTGGATTAATCCGTATCGCCTCCAGCCGGAAAACCATATGAAGTCCATATCAGACACTTATCAAACTAGAAAGTGGTATGATTTGTCTTCGTCAAGCGACCGCGTGGTGACCTTGAGCGGAACATGTTATTTGAATCCCGGATATGCCGAAGCAAGGGAACTGATTGTCGAAGGAGTAAAAGAAATTGTAAGCAACTATCAAGTTGACGGCATACATATTGACGATTATTTTTATCCTACAACCGAGCAATCATTTGACAAAAAAGCATATGCCATAAACGGTAAAGGAAAGAGCTTAGATGAGTTCCGATTTGACAATGTAAATCAAACGATTCAGGGAATATATACTGCAATCAAAAAATTAAAGCCCGATGTTGTTTTTGGGGTGAGTCCGGCAGGGAATATGGCTAATAACACCACCAAGCTTTATGCGGATACAAAAAAATGGACTGCAAATACCGGGTATCTTGATTATATCATCCCGCAGATTTATTGGAATTATGAGCATCCGTCGCTCCCGTTTGGCGCTACTCTCACCGAGTGGAATGCGAGTGTTACAGTATCGGATATAAAAATTGTTTCGGGATTGGCGCCTTATAAAATTGATCGGGGAGAATGGGATAACTGTGGAGCGATTCTGGCCAAAATGGTCACGGATTCCAGAAAGCAGTCGCATTATGGTGGGGTTGCATTTTACAATTATTCTGCATTATTTAGTTCTAAATCATCGGTGATGCAGACCGAAAAAGAAAATCTTTTGAAGCTTTTTGGAAAAACATAAGTGGCGAAAAGTCAAGAAATATCGGAGACTGTAGCATAGATAAGGCTAAAGCAATTCCATTTTGGAATGGGAACCACGTAGGATTTACATCTGTGTGGTTTTTATAAATTTTTAAAAAAATTGATGGCTAAATTTGACAGTGCGTTCACAACCTGAATTGTTGAAAAAGAGCCTACCTGGTGTTATAATATTCTTGATAAATAGATACAGAGAAGGAGTACGTTCATGTATAAAATCGTCAAAAAGCAAAAATTGAATGACTCAGTCACTTTAATGGAGATTGAGGCGCCGTTTGTTGCCCGTAAGGCAAAAGCGGGCCAATTTATTATTTTTCGTGTGGATGAAGAAGGTGAACGTGTTCCGTTAACCATTGCCGATCACGATGCAGAGAAAGGAACGGTCACTATCATCTTTCAACATGTCGGTGCTGCTACTATGAAGCTTGCCGCGAAAGAAGAAGGCGAAGAGATTGCCGATTTCGTAGGTCCGCTCGGTGTTGCATCACACTTTGACGGTGTAAAAAGAGCCGCGGTTGTAGGCGGTGGTGTAGGGTGTGCAATTGCTTATCCGCAGGCTAAACAGCTTCATGCCGAGGGCGTAGAGGTACACACAATTGCCGGATTCCGCAATAAGGATATTGTAATCCTTGAAGACGAGATGCGCGCGGTCAGCGACAAGATGATTGTGGCTACCGATGATGGCAGCTATGGAAAACATGGTTTTGTTACTGATATGCTCCGCGAGTTAATTGAAGCGGGAAATCAATACGATATCGTCATTGCGATCGGCCCGATTCCGATGATGAAAGCTGTTTGTGCCTTGACAAAACCGTATGGAATTAAAACAATGGTTTCGTTAAACCCGATTATGGTCGACGGAACTGGTATGTGTGGATGCTGTCGTGTTACAGTTGACGGAAAAATTCGTTTTGCCTGCGTAGACGGACCGGATTTTGACGGCCATCTGGTTGATTTTGAAGAGCTGATGCACCGCAATCGTTTTTATAAAAAACAGGAAGAGATCGCAAAAGATCATGTCTGCCAGTTGTTTGGAGGTTCTGAGAATGCCTAATATGTCACCGAAAAAAACACCGATGCCGGTACAGAAACCGGAAATTCGCAATAAAAATTTTGATGAGGTTGCGCTTGGATATACGTCGGAAATGGCAGTAGAAGAGGCAACTCGCTGCTTGAATTGTAAAAATAAGCCTTGTGTTAGCGGATGCCCGGTCGGAGTGAAAATTCCGGAGTTTGTTCATTTGGTAGCTTCTGGCGATTTCGAAGGCGCTTATCAGAAAATTACCGAGACAAACGGTCTACCAGGTGTCTGCGGCCGTGTTTGCCCGCAGGAATCTCAGTGCGAGTCGAAATGCGTTCGCGGAATTAAAGGCGAATCGGTCGGAATCGGCCGGTTGGAGCGTTTTGTTGCCGATTACCATATGGCAAATGATCCCGGAACATTGCAAAAGCCGGAAAGCAACGGCCATAAGGTTGCAATTGTCGGTTCCGGCCCTGCAGGCCTTTCCTGTGCGGGTGAGCTTGCAAAACGCGGTTATGAAGTTACAGTGTTCGAAGCATTTCACGTTCCCGGCGGTGTTTTAAGCTATGGTATTCCGGAGTTTCGTCTGCCGAAGAAAATTGTGAAAAACGAAATTGAGGGTCTTAAAAAGTTAGGCGTCCATGTGATGACCAATATGGTAATCGGAAAAGTTCTTTCGATTGACGAGCTGATTAATGATATGGGATTTGAAGCGGTTTTCGTGGGATCCGGTGCAGGCCTTCCGAGATTTATGAACATTGAGGGAGAGGGCTTGATCGGCGTTTATTCAGCTAACGAGTATCTGACCCGTATCAATCTTATGAAAGCTTATAAAGACGGCTATGATACCCCGATTATGCGCTGTAAAGCGGTGGCAGTCGTAGGCGGCGGTAACGTTGCAATGGATGCGGCCCGTTGCGCAAAACGTATGGGAACTGAAAAGGTGTATATCGTTTATCGTCGTTCAGAGCAGGAAATGCCGGCTCGTTTGGAGGAAGTTCATCACGCCAAGGAAGAGGGGATTGAATTCCTTACTCTGAATAATCCTACTAAAATTTTGGGAGATGCCGACGGACGCGTTAACGGTATGGAGTGTATTAAAATGGAACTCGGCGAGCCGGATGAATCCGGACGTCGTTCCCCGGTTGCAGTTCCCGGTTCCGAATTTGTTTTAGACGTTGACGCTGTCATTATGGCAATCGGTACTTCTCCGAACCCGTTGATTCGTACCACTACAAAAGGTGTCGAAGCTAACAAACGTGGTTGCCTGATTGTAGACGAGCATATGTGTACGACGCGCGAAGGTGTTTACGCAGGCGGAGACGCTGTAACAGGTGCTGCAACGGTTATTTTGGCAATGGGTGCCGGAAAAACGGCTGCCGATTCTATCGATCATTATATTAAAAACAAATAAATTGTGAAGATGCTTGCAAATAAGGCGGTTATCCTGTATAATAATACCATTAATTTTGAGGAGCAGATGTTATGAATTTAATGATGTTGGAAACCGCTTCCGCTACTGCTGAAAATGCTGCGGCGAATAACCCATGGTCTATGGTTATGACCTTCCTTCCGATTGTTTTAATATTTGTTGTTTTCTATTTTCTGTTGATTCGTCCGCAGAAAAAGAGAGAAAAAGCAACCAATGAGATGCGAAACAATGTTCAGGTCGGCGATGAAGTTGTAACTCAGGGCGGGATCGTAGGTCGTGTTGTTAGCATTAAAGAAGATAATATTGTAATTGAAACCGGTAGTGAGCGCAGTAAAGTCCGTATTAAACGTTGGGCAATTGCTACCGTTGAGACAATTCACGACGACACGGAAGCGTAAGTTCTTTAAGCCGAATATTTTTGTCCTTTCTCTCATATGATTTATCAGTTGTGTGAGCGAGGGGGAAATTTTGTGGGTCGAAGGAAAAAGCAGCCAAACGATGGTTTTGAATTTTATGATTTTTTGCGTGCTGTTTTATTCAGCGTTTTGGCGGCGGTTCTTGTCGTAACTGCTTTGATCGCTCTTTTCGCATTGGTACTGTCGTTTATAACCATTCCGCCTGTTGTGCTTAGCGGTATGGCAATTGCAACGCTGATGTTGGCGGGGGTTGTCAGCGGTTATTTAGCCGCAAAATCAATCCGGAAAAAAGGCGTTTTGGTTGGTGCTGTCTGCGGTGCTGCAATATCCATTTTGTTGTTTTTGCTTGCCGGTATTCTGTTTGAGTGTACCGGTTGGCAGCTTATTACAAAAACGTTGGTTGTAATGGCCGCTGCCTCGATTGGCGGTGTGCTTGGAGTTAACAGCCGAAAAAAATATCGTTAAGGAGGTTTAAAAATGAAACACATTAAAACTTTGAATGATGCAAATTTAAAGAAAACTGCTGCTAAGGGTGGCTGCGGTGAGTGCCAGGCATCCTGCCAGTCCGCTTGCAAAACATCCTGCACGGTTGCAAACCAGAAATGTGAGAAATAAGCATGCTTCTGTAGCTGCGCATGGTATCGCTTGCCTGTTATTTAACGGGCAGGCGATTGCTCTATTTATAGCAATTTTATCAACAAATTTAAAGAGGGAACAAGATGATACATAAGTTTAGTCTGAACGGTTTTTTTATTGTATTGGATGTCAACAGTGGCGGCGTTCATGTAGTGGACGAGCTTACCTACAGACTGCTTGACTTTATAGCTGAGCCATTAGCGGCAGAATGTCCGCCTGATGCAGTCGAAATGCTTTCATCGGAATTTGATCGGGAAGAAATTTTAGAAACCTATGGAGAAATTTACGATCTTTACCGTAAGGGGATCCTTTTTTCAAGCGATGATTACGAACAGTTTGCCAACCGTATGGTTGCGTCTCCGATTAAGGCAATGTGCTTGCATGCAGCACATGATTGTAATCTTCGCTGTAAGTACTGCTTTGCTTCTACCGGGGATTTTGGCGAAGGCAGACGCTTGCTCGATTTTGAAACCGGTAAAAAAGCTATTGATTTTTTAATTGAAAAATCAAAAGGCCGACACAATCTTGAACTTGATTTTTTCGGCGGCGAGCCGCTTATGAATTTTGAAGTTGTCAAACAGATTGTAGAGTATGCACGTTCGCTTGAAAAAGAGCATGATAAGCTTTTTCGTTTTACAATCACAACCAACGGAATGTTGCTTGACGATGCTAAAATCGATTACATTAACCGCGAAATGTCTAACGTTGTTCTCTCAATTGACGGACGGCGTGAGGTTAATGATAGAATGCGGCCATGTGTCAACGGAAAAGGTAGCTATGATATCATCCTTGATAAATATAAAAATTTTGTAAGTAAACGTGGCCATGATCAGTATTATGCACGGGTACGTTTACAAAATATAATCTCGATTTTGCGGAAGACGTTCTCCATCTTTATAACGAAGGCTTTGATCAGCTTTCAATCGAACCGGTTGTTTCCGATCCGAAGGAGGATTACGCGATTACCGAAGCCGATTTTCCGCAGATTTTTTCTGAGTATGAAAAGCTTGCCGAAGAGATTATTCGACTAAAAAAAGCCGGAAAATCGATTAACTTTTTCCATTTTATGCTTGACCTTGATCAGGGACCGTGCGCCATTAAACGGCTGCGTGGCTGTGGTTGCGGCAATGAATATGTAGCTGTTACACCGGACGGCGATATTTACCCCTGTCATCAGTTTGTCGGAATGAAAGAATGGAAAATGGGAAACCTGCATGATGGCTCATTTGATTTTAAGATGAAGGATTATTTCTCTCGGGCCACTGTTTACAGTAAAAGCGACTGTAAGGATTGTTGGGCGAAATTCTACTGCAGTGGCGGTTGTAATGCAAACAATCTCCAATACGCCGGGGATGTTTTAAAATCTCACAAACTTTCCTGCGAGTTGGAAAAGAAACGTCTGGAATGCGCCATTATGATTAAAGCTGCTTTGGCAGAATAGGGGATGTGCGATAATGAAACAAATTTCTTTTATCGGAGCGGGCAACATGGCAACTGCCATTATCAAAGGAATTTTGAGCAATGTCGGGGCGGATGATTTTTTGATTCGCGCCTATGATGTGTTGCCGGAAAAGGTCGAGAGCTTGGAACCGCTCGGCGTAATCCCGGCTAAAACAATTTCGTCTGCGGTTGACAACGCCGATTTTCTGTTTCTTGCAGTGAAGCCGCAAAATTTTGAAGATGCCTTAGAGACAATAAAGCCGCATTTTTTAAAGAAAACAGTGGTTGTTTCTATCGCTGCAGGAATTACTGCCGGCTATATTAAGAAAATGCTTGATGTTGACTGCAAAGTTGTCCTTGTAATGCCGAATACCCCGCTTTTGTTGGGAAAAGGCGCTTCTGCACTTGCTAAAGTTTCGCCTACAAGCAATGAAGAATTTAAAGCGGTTTGTGATATTTTTGCAGCCAGCGGTGAAATTGCCGTGATTCCTGAGGAGAAAATGAAAGAGATTATTGCAATTAACGGGAGCTCGCCGGCCTTTATCTATCTTTTTGCAAAAGGATTTATTGACTACGCTGAGAATGTCGGAATTGATTCGGAAGCGGCACTCAAGCTCTTTTGCCAAACATTGAAGGGTTCGGCAGAGATGATGCAAAATTCCGGAAACAGCATTGACGATCTGATAAAGATGGTCAGTTCCAAAGGCGGAACAACCATTGCCGGACTCAATCGTTTTGAAGAACATAATTTGCTCGATGCCATTCGGGATGCCTGTGAAAGCTGTACCAAACGCGCCTATGAGCTTTCGAAAAGTTAAAGTGTTAAAAAGCCTCTTTGCCTCATATACTGTATTGTTCGGTATATGAGACAAGGGGTGTTTTTATGATTCGGACAAGCACAGGGTCGCCCTATAGTGGGATCGCCACAATTAAAAAATCTATTAAAAGAAATCGTATTCTCGCAATTTTACTGTGTTCTTTTTTTATCGCCATGCTCTACGGTTCTGTTTTAATTGCGCAGGCTGATACAAATTTAAAAAGAAAAGCTGCTGTTTTTAACACGAGAGTATTTGTTAAACAGGGAAGGACAATCAATTTTAGCAACCTTTTTTTCGTCGTTGTCAACATCTTTTATTTATCTGATATCGGCATTTCTTTTGGGTTTTTTTGCTTTGGGACAGCCAATTTGTATTTTCATTGTGTTGTTTCGTGGATTTGGCCTTGGTGTTTCAATGGGGCAAATCTATCTAAATTATCAGGCTCAGGGCTTTTTGTATTGTCTTGTTTTAATTATTCCGGCTACGGCTTTTTCTACTCTAATTTTATTTGCCGCTCTAAAAGATTCGATCCAGTCAGCCAATCTTTTCCTTGCAGTGCTTTTTCCAAAATTTGGTGCGGCTGTAACGACAACTACAATAAAAATATACGGGACCCGTTATTTAATATACTTTGTTTTGACAGTATTGACAGCGGCTCTTGATGCCGGAATAAATTTTCTTTTTTCCGGAATAATATCGCTTTGATTCCCACCAGATGTGTATATTTTATAAATAAACAGGGCGTTTTATTGACAAAAGTCCGGGATTTTAGGATAATAAAAATAATAGTAACGTTTTGAGAGGATGTTTAAATTGGCGTTTGGTCTTTTTGGATCTGATAATGGAAATGGTCCGGGTGTGGATAAAAACCGTCCGAAAAAAAGAGATTCTTTTTGTTTTTTGAGCTTTTTTTCCGAAAATTCAGTAAGATGATATATTCGAGCTTGCTGTATTGTCTGTTTCTGATTCCGTCGGCAGCTCTTACAATTTTGGGATTTCTGTTTTGTCGGGTGGCTCCGTTTGATTTGATCGGAATGACACTTGGACTTGCATTAATCGGTCCCGCTACCTGCGGCTTTACTTATTTAATGCGGCAGATGTCGCTGGAGCAGCCTGTATTTATCTGGCATGATTTTTGGACTTCTTTTAAGAAAAATATGAAACAAGCGTTTGCCTTTTCTGCCTTAGATGCTGTGGTGATTCTTTTTGTAATCATCAGCCTCAGATTTTCAATGGCCCAATTTACCGAGGGTGTGATGCAGTATATCATGGTAGTATGCTATTGCGCCATCGCCCTTGTCTTTCTGATGATGCATTTTTATGTTTATCTGATGATGATTACATTGGACCTCAAAATTTCTCAACTGATTAAAAATTCTTTGATTTTGGCAATTGCCGGAATTAAAACAAATATCATCACCGTTTTTTGGGTATTAGTTTTGGCAATCATTCCGGCGTTTATCATTGCCCCGGAATTTCTATCACTGATCGTCTTGATTCTGGTTCCGTTGTTCTATGCTTCTTTCATCGGATTCATCATTGTTTTTAATTCATTCCCGCAGGTTAAGCGCTTATTACTTGATCCTTATTATGAGGCACATCCGGAGGCCTTAAAAAATAATCCATTCGGATTTGAAACAGAAGATGAAGATGATGAACCTATTTTTACCGATCTTGGCGTATTAGAGCCCAAGGGAAGCGCTTCCTCTGCAACGGATTCGGGAAACAGATCTAAGACGATTTCTTAGTTTGAAATATTTAAAGTGTTCCAAGAGTGAAAGGAGTGAATGAATGGTGAAAGGTGATTTGCATTGTCACACCAAATTGTCGGATGGTTCCGAGGGCATCGAGGACGTAATTGCTCTCGCGAAAAGGATTGGTTTGGATTTTATATCCTTAACCGATCATGACACCATGGCTTCTTTTTCCAGATCGAGAATTTTGGCGGATCGCTATGGAATTAATGTGATTCCGGGCGTCGAATTCTCTGCGTACGATGAAGTGCGCAACCGTAAGGTACATGTTCTCTGCTATCTTCCGTTAAAGCCGGATCGGTTGGAAGGATTGTGTATTCGTGCTAATGAGTTCCGTAAAAAGGCCGGAAATGAGATGGCCAAGCTGGTGATGAAGAAATATCCCATCACCGCAGAGGCTATCACCAAATATTCTTCCGGTTCCAACTGTATCTACAAACAGCACATTATGCGTGCTTTGTTTGATGCGGGCTATACAACTTCAATTTACGGAAGACTTTTTAATGAACTTTTTGACAGAAAAAACGGCAGTTGTCTGGTTTCTTACCGCTACCCAAACGTGTATGAAGTTTTGGATGCAATCCACGAAGCGGGCGGCGTGGCGGTTATGGCACATCCGAGTGTTTATTCTTCCATGGAACTTTTAAGGGAATTGACGGATCAGAATTTATTGGATGGAATTGAGGTGTACCATCCGCAAAATACTGAGGAGGATCGTGCTGTTTGTTTTGCGCTTGCCGAGGAAAAAGGGTTGCTGGTAACCGGCGGCTCCGATTTTCATGGAATGTACGCTTCCAGTGATCGTAGTTATATCGGAAGCGAAGTTGTTCATAGGGATGCTTTGGATCAGTTGTTTAAAATATCGAATCAATATAAGGAGATTACAAAATAAATGGATATAAAGGAAAAAGCAATTTCAGCTCATGAAGCGTGGCATGGGAAAATTGAGGTTGTTTCCCGTGCACCGATTACCAACCGAGAGGAGTTGTCAGTTGCCTACACGCCCGGTGTAGCACAGCCGTGTTTGGAAATACAGAAAAACCCTGAAAGAGTTTATGATTTAACCAGAAAGGGAAATCTGGTGGCAGTCATTACGGATGGTACCGCTGTTTTAGGCCTCGGTGATATTGGCCCAGAGGCCGCTATGCCGGTTATGGAGGGGAAATGTGCTCTGTTTAAGGAGTTTGCCGATGTTGATGCATTTCCGCTCTGTGTTGCTTCAAAAGACGTAGACGAAATCGTCAAAACCATTGGCCTGATAGCCCCGTCTTTCGGTGGAATTAACCTTGAGGATATCGCTGCGCCGCGGTGTTTTGAAATTGAGGCGAGATTAAAAGCAATATTGGATATTCCCGTTTTTCACGATGATCAGCATGGGACTGCAATTGTAGCGTTAGCGGCGTTAATAAATGCGGCGAAACTTGCAGGGAAAAAGCTCGAAGAGATGACGATGGTTATCAATGGCGCAGGAGCTGCCGGAATTGCTGTTGCTAAGCTGATACTGATGGTAGGGTTAAAGGATTTGATCCTCTGCGATATTAACGGTATTATTTATGACGGCGCACCGGGACTGAATGAAGCACAGGCGGATTTAGCGCGGGTTACAAATCGTTTCAGCAAAAAAGGAAATCTTGCTGACGCACTGGTTGGTGCCGATGTGTTTTTGGGCGTCTCTCGCCCCAATCTTGTTACTCCCGAAATGGTTGCTTCCATGGCGGAAAAGCCCATTGTTTTTGCGATGGCAAATCCTTCTCCCGAAATTTTACCGGAGGATGCCATAAAAGGCGGTGCGTTTATTGTCGGGACGGGACGAAGCGACTACCCCAATCAGATCAATAATGTCCTTGCGTTTCCGGGAATTTTCAAGGGCGCTTTACAGGCGCGTGTGCGCAATATTACGGATGAAATGAAATTGGCAGCTGCTTACGGAATTGCTTCAATTATCCCGGAAAACGAATTACGGACAGATTATATTCTGCCGGACGCTTTTAATAAAAAAGTAGCGGAGAGTGTGGCTAAAGCAGTTTACGATATCGGTATGAAATCAAAGGATTAATAATAGCGGAGGTTTATCATGACAATCGAGTATACACCACATGGCGTTTGTTCCAAAAAAATTATGATTGAGGTCAATGACGATAAAATTGTTACGTCAGTTCAGTTTGTTGGAGGTTGTAGCGGTAACACGCAGGGAGTAGCGGCTCTTGCGGTTGGAAAGCCGGTGGATGAGCTGATCGAAAAGTTGTCCGGCATTAAATGCGGCTTTAAAGACACTTCTTGCCCGGCACAATTGGCTGAGGCACTAAAACAGGCTCAATAATGATTTACTAAAGGCGCTCGTTTTTTGGGCGCCTTTTAATTTTTATTTTTGCAGCGTTTATAATTTTAAAAAGCATTGGTAAGAAAAGATATTGCGTTTATGTTACGGCTATTTGCATCGCCAAACATAAAAAACAGAAAAATAAAACGCCTGCAATCTTTTGCAGACGTTTTATTTTTAAAGTATATCAGTTTATCCAAATATTTGGCTGTAAATCATTAATTGTTCAGGAAACGCTTAATAAGATCGGGACCGTGTTCGATAAAGATGCCGCTTTTTTTTGCTCCGTCTTCGTCAAAAGTAAACGGGTTATCAAGCAAATGAGAGCTCTGGTAAATAATAAAGGGCACAGAATCGCGCGTATGCGTTTTCAGAGAAATCGGAGTAGGATGATCCGGTAAAATCATTACCTTGTAATCATCGTATTGTTCCAGAGCGTCGAGCACAGGCCCGAGAATTTTTTGATCGATCAGTTCAATCGCTTTTACTTTGTTTTCCAGTTCGAAACGATGTCCGCATTCATCGGGGGCCTCTACATGAAGATAAATAAAGTCATGATTGGAAAGCGCCTGGATGGCAGCCTGTGCTTTTCCTTCAAAATTTGTGTCGATGTACCCGGTCGCACCCGGAACGCTGATAACGTCCATACCGGTTAATATACCGATTCCTTTAATCAGATCGACCGCAGAAATAACGGCGCCTTTTAATCCGAATTTTTCTGTGAAAGGGGAAAGAGGTTTATAGCGCCCGTTTCCCCAAAACCACATGGAATTTGCAGGACGAAGTCCGCGGGCTATTCTGGCTTTATTTACCGGATGATTCATCAAAATATCGTAGCTTTCGCGCATCATTTCAAGTAACGGTGCGGCATTTGGATTAGAAGGAAGGTGTTGTCCGATTACTTTACCGGAGATATCATGAGGCGGTGTGAGAGGCAAAATATCGTCAAGTCCGTTGTCCCACACCAGACAGTGCCGATAACTAAAGCCCGGATAGAGAGTAAAAGCGTGATTATTAAAATGTTCAGCAAGGGTTTTTACCAGTTCTGTCGCTTCTTCGGTGCTGATATCGCCGCCGCAGTAATCTACCATTGTTTTTTTATCATAATCCGGTTCGTCCGATAATGTAACGAGATTGCAGCGCATGGCAACATCGGTTGTTTTAAGCTTGATTCCGATGCTTGCCGCCTCCAACGGAGAACGTCCGGCATAATAAATTTCCGGATCGTATCCCATAACAGAGAGATTAGCAACATCGCTTCCGGGAGTCTGGCTGTCCGCCACCGTTTTTACCAGCCCGATTTCGGCGTGTTTGGAAAGCCTATCCATATTGGCCTTTTTCGCAGCCTGCATAGGTGTTTTTCCGTCCAGCTTTTCACAGGGGTAATCAGCCATACCGTCACAGAGAAGAACTAGGTATTTCATTTTCATCGTCTCCTATATTGATGTAAATTTATCATAGAATAATAGAGTTTTCTTTTCAATCGGTGCTCAATCGTTCGTTTTTAAAATCGCTGCAGAACCAGATGTCCCCAAGAGTGCAGGTGCGGCCGTTTAAATAATTTAAAATCCCGGCATCAGAGGTAAAAGAAAAGGTAAGCTGATAAGAACAAAGAGCCTGATACTTATAACCAAGCTTTTTATCTTCTCGATTAACACCGTATTTTCCGTCGCCGAGAATTGGATGGCCAATGTAAGAAAGATGTGCTCTGATTTGATGTGTGCGTCCGGTTAAAAGATTTACTTCAAGTAAAGAAAGGCCGTTTTTTTCTTCCAATACGGTATATTCTGTTACAATCTTACGGTATCCGCTTTTTAAACTGCTTGAAAGCTCAACCCTGTTCTGAGAAGAATCTTTTTTTAAGTAAGCTGTTAATACTTCGTGCCTTTTAGGCATTTTACCATGTACCAGGCAAAGATATTTCTTTGTGAGCTCGCGATACTTTATTTTTTCATTTAAAATCCGAAGAGATGCAGCGTTTTTCGCTATAATGACAATTCCGCAGGTATTGCGGTCGATACGATTGCAAAGAGCCGGCGCAAACGAAGCTTCTTGTTCCGGTTTGTATTCACCCTTTTTATACAGGTAGTGTTGAACGCGGTGAATTAATGTGTCAACTGTATTATCATCATCTTCATGAACGACCAAACCGCAAGGCTTGTTGACAAGAAGAATATTTTGGTCTTCGTATACAACCGTAATGGACGGTGCAGCTGCCAAAAAAGGAAGCTTTGTATTCTCTGAAAAAAACTCGTCGTTTAGATAAAGCGAAATTCGGTCTCCGGAAAACAGGAGCTGATTCGGTTGACACCGCTTATTATTCACTTTGATCCGTTTCAAACGAATCCCTTTATATAAAAGCCCATGCGGCAACGATTTAACGGCTTTGGTTAAAAATTTGTCCAGCCTTTGTCCTGCATCGTTTTCATTTATAATAAATTCTCGCACATGATTCTCCTGCTATATTTTAAAGTGTTTCGGTAATCCGCAACTATTATAACATAACAGAAAAGAAAAAACACCTTTTCAAATTAAATACTTTGCTATATAATAAAAAAATAGAAACTATTATGATTACAGCAAAACTGACTGTATTTTATAAATTGGTTGTGGTGGAGTATGAGTAAGAATCCTCATGATGGACATCGGTTGCGCATTCGAGACCGTTTTCGTAAAGAAGGTTGCGATCTGGATCATTTCGAGCCGCATAATATATTAGAGTTGGTGCTGTTTTATTGTACTCCTCAAAAGGATACGAATCAGCTGGCTCATTTGTTAATGGACGAGTTTGGTTCACTTTCGGGAGTCTTGGATGCTCCGTGTGAAGAACTGATGAAAGTAAACGGTGTTGGAGAATATACCGCTACCTTTTTGAAAATGATTCCCGCTCTTTTTCGTGTGTATGAGCAGGATCGTATAAAAGATGACATGATATTAAATAGCGCGGCAAAAGCAAAAAACTATTTTATACCAAAGTTTATCGGCAGAACAGAGGAGTTGGTTTTTGTTGCCTGTTTGGATTCCGAGGGAAAAGTAAAATGCTGTGAAATTGTGAATCATGGTACCGTATCGGCGGCAACGGTAAACGTCCGTAAGATAGCTGAATATGTAATGAGGTATAACGCAACCAATGTGGTAATTGCGCATAATCATCCCTATGGCTTGGCAGTCGCCTCACCGGAAGATATTATGACAACCGACGCGATCTATTATGCTTTACAGTTAATTGGAATAGATTTGACCGATCATATTATTGTTGCAAAAGACAATGCGGTTTCGCTCGCTGAAATCGGTGTTATCAAAAAGAAAAACTAAAATTTGATAATCTGTTTTTTGTAGATTAAAATTGCCTGTTATAACGGCGATGAGTAAAAGCAACATGGGATTATTGCCATGCATTCAGTGAATATTAAAAAGGCTTTCAAATTGCAATTGCAGTTCGAAAGCCTTTTTTGCTGTTTGTGAAACTTTAATATGTTTTTTAGCGCTTTTCCAAATCGGTTTTACGGATAACATTTCGCTGTATTTTTCCGCTTACCGTTTTAGGAAGTTCATCCACAAACTCCACAACACGAGGATACTTATAAGGCGCGGTAACACGTTTAACGTGATTTTGTAATTCTTTGACCAGACTATCACTGGCAGAATAGCCGCGTGCAAGTACAATGGTTGCTTTTACAACCTGGCCGCGGACTGGGTCGGGGGCTGCGGTTACAGCGCATTCCAAAACGCTCGGATGCTCTAACAGCGCACTTTCCACTTCAAAGGGCCCGATACGGTAACCGGAACATTTGATAACGTCGTCGTTTCTTCCTACAAACCAATAGTATCCGTCAGCGTCTCTCCAAGCCATATCTCCGGTATTATAAACACCGTCATGCCAGCTTTTAAGGGTAACTGCCTCATCTTTGTAATATCCGCGGAAAAGTCCGACAGGCCCGTGCGTTCCGGCATTTTTGATTGCGATGGAGCCGACAGTACCGTCTTCAACAGAGCAGCCGTTTTCATCGATTAGATCGACATCAAAAATCGGATTTGGTTTTCCCATAGAACCGGGACGTACCGGGAAAAATCCAAAATTCGCAAGCAGAACAGGAGTTTCCGACTGCCCGAATCCTTCGTATAATGCAAGGCCCGTCAGTTCCTTGATTTTATAATAAACCTCCGGATTTAAAGGCTCACCGGCAACACCGGCGTGTTTGATAAAGCTCAGATCATAGCCGGAAAGGTCCTCTTTGATTAAAAATCGATAAATCGTTGCAGGCGCACAAAATGTAGTCGGATGCAATCGAATGATAGCTTCAAGCATTTCGTGCGGATGAAATTTTTCGGTGTCATAAGCGCCGATTGCAGCGCCGCAGATCCATTGACCGTATATTTTTCCCCAAGCGAATTTCGCCCAGCCGGAATCAGTTTGTGTCAGATGTACAGTGTTCTCCTGAACCCGCTGCCAAAAACGAGCGGTTGTAATATGACCTAAAGGAAATGCAAAATCGTGCCAAACCATTTTGGGCATTCCGGTGGTGCCAGAAGAGAAGTAGATTAGCATGCAATCATCGTTGCTGGTGGCATCTGCACCGGTGGGACGATCCCAATGGGAATTTTGTGCATAAAGCTCTTTTTTATAATCGATAAATCCTTCTTCCGGATAAGTCTGTTTGCCTAAAGTTGCAACCAAAGGCTTTACATTACAATCGGGGAGCGCATTTTTGATGTGACCCACAATTTCTTCATCGGAAACGCTGACAATCATTTTTACGTTTGCTGCATTACAGCGGTAGGAAATATCTTTAGGGGTTAGCTGGTAGGTTGCCGGAATACAGGTTGCGCCTAATTTGCACAGTCCGACAATGGAAAACCATACTTCGGGGCGCTGCTTTAAAATCAGCATGACAACATCGCCTTTCGAAATCCCATGGGAGCGGAAAAAATTTGCGGCCTGATTACTGATCCGGCTTACATCCGAAAAAGTGTAGGATTTCATTTCGGCAGCATCGTTTGTCCAAAGAAGTGCAAGCTTTTCCGGTTCTGCTCTGGCCCATTCGTCAACAACATCATAACCGAAATTAAAGTTTTCCGGCACCCGGATTTTAAAATTTTTGCACAGATCTTCGTAACTTTCAAATTCTGTTTTGGGACAATATCGATTTAGTATATAATCCATTTCAGTCTGCCTCCTATTCTTTAATAACAGTCAAAAAGGTAGCAGGGCCGTCAACTGCCCGCTGTCCATGAGGAAGCTGCGGATTAAAATAAATGGAATCGCCTTCGTAGAGAATATGGTCGCGTCCATTGATGGTAACACAGATGGTTCCGGACAAAACGTAGTTAAATTCCTGACCGGAATGAACGACCGGCTCCTGCGGGAGATCAGAAAGGGAAAGCTCAACCAACAACGGCTGCATTTCGCGTCCGATAAAACCGTGTGAGAGGCCGAATGCCGTATACCCGTAGCGCGCAATACCGGGAGAACGCCCTTTTCGATTGATAAAATAAGTATCCATTTTCGGGGCCTCACCGGTGATCAGTTCTGTAAAATCAATTTGAAGGATGCCGGCAATATCATACAAAGTGCTGAGCGGAATATCAGTTTCGGCATTTTCATATTTTTCATAAGTTTCCATGGAGACATTCAGGCGTTTTGCCATCTCCAGTGTGCTGATTTCCATGATTTCTCTAAGCTCCCGCACTCGAAGGGGAATTTCCATCAAATCTTTATGCATATGAGTACAACCTTTCTGGTAAAATATGAAAAAGTAAGTATTTATGAATTCTTACTTATTAAGAATAGCATTTTTCGTCTCGTTTTATTAAGAATAGAATTTTTTCAGAAAATATCTGTTTTTGATGCATATCGCCTTTTACATTTTTAAATTCAAAAAAATGTAGAATTTCAGTAAAATATGAAATTATGTTAAAATTGAAAAAATGATCAAAATATGTTATAATTTCAATGATTGAAATCTTATATTATTCAAAGTAAAATAAGAAAGAACATTTGTTTTTTTTGACTTTTATAAACCGGTTTATCAGGTGAATCGAAAATAAAATGTGGGAAATTTAACTGTGTAAACAGGGAGGTGTTTAAAGAGTTTTTCCGAACAACGCTGTGGAGTATTTTGTAAGCTATTATGATTATTATCAGCCGGAGGCGTATATCCCGAATACCGATACCTACATTGAAAAAGACAGTGCGATTAATGATGAAATTGATAAGCTCAGACATTCCGCAACCTCGGCTCTTTCTGAGAGGCGCGATGTCATCATTGTTTCAAGTGTTTCGTGCATCTATTCTTTAGGAAGCCCAATCGATTACCGCAGCATGGTGATTTCGCTTCGTGCCGGAATGCAAAAGAGCAGGGACGAGCTTCTCCATAAGCTTGTAGATATTCAATACGAACGTAATGATATTAATTTTATCCGCAATAAGTTTCGCGTTCATGGTGACGTAGTTGAGATTTTTCCTGCTTATTCGGGGGAAAATGCAATCAGGGTTGAATTTTTCGGTGACGAAATCGACCGGATCAGCGAGATCAACGTGTTAACCGGCGAGGTGTTGAGCATCCTTTCTCATGTGGCGATCTATCCGGCTTCTCATTATATTGTACCGCCGGAAAAGCTGCATGTAGCAGTTCAGGAAATTGAAAATGAGATGATTGAGAGAGTTAAATTTTTTAAAGAACGTGATATGCTTTTAGAGGCACAGCGAATTGAGCAGCGTACAAAATATGATATTGAAATGTTAAGCGAAATTGGTTTTTGCAAAGGAATTGAGAACTATTCAAGAATTCTTTCGGGGCGGCCTGCCGGCAGTATGCCCTATACGCTGCTTGACCACTTTCCGGACGATTATCTTCTTTTTGTGGATGAGTCGCATGTTACCATTCCTCAGGTGCGCGGAATGTATTTCGGTGATAAGGCGCGGAAAACAACTTTGATTGATTATGGATTTCGCCTGCCTTCTGCTGCTGATAACCGACCACTTAATTTTGATGAATTTTATGGTCATGTCAATCAGGCGGTTTATGTGAGTGCAACTCCCGGAGAATTTGAACGGGAGCACAGTGCAAACATAGTAGAACAGGTTATCCGTCCGACCGGCTTAATTGATCCCGAAATTAGCGTGCGGCCTGTTGAAGGTCAGATTGAGGACCTGTTATTTGAAATTAATGCTCGGGTAGAGAGAGAAGAACGAGTTTTGATTACCACTCTGACAAAAAAAATGGCAGAGGATTTAACGGCGTTTTTTGAAAAAATGGATGTTAAAGTGCGGTATATGCACCACGATGTCGATACCATCGAGCGAATGGAAATTATACGTGATCTGCGCTTGGGTGAATTTGACGTATTGGTCGGCATTAACCTTCTCCGTGAGGGGCTTGATATCCCGGAAGTGTCTCTTGTGTGTATTCTCGATGCGGACAAAGAAGGATTCCTTCGCTCGGAAACATCACTGATTCAGACAATCGGGCGTGCGGCGCGTAATGCGGAAGGAAAGGTTATCATGTATGCGGATAGCGTTACTCCGTCTATGGAGCGTGCGATTCGTGAAACAGAGCGCCGCCGCGCTATCCAGATGGCATATAACGAAGAACATGGCATTGTACCGAAAACCATTCGAAAAGATGTCAGAGAAATTATTGAGATTTCCAAGAAAGATACGGTCGACGGAAAGAAGAAGCGTTTGAACAAACGCGAACGTGAAGAACTGATTGCAAGGCTGACAAAAGAAATGAAAGCTGCGGCTAAGATCCTGGAGTTTGAGCATGCGGCTGCGTTGCGCGATCAGATTGAAGAACTGAAAAAGCAAAAATAAAGGGGTATTGTCAATTTGTCCAGAGATAAAATTATTATTAAGGGTGCCAGAGAGCATAATTTAAAAAATATTGATATTGAATTGCCGCGAGATCAATTTATCGTTTTTACCGGCCTTTCCGGTTCTGGAAAATCTTCGCTTGCATTTGATACAATCTACGCGGATGGTCAGCGTCGCTATGTTGAGAGTTTGTCTTCGTATGCTCGGCAGTTTTTGGGGCAGATGGACAAGCCGGATGTAGATTACATTGAAGGACTTTCTCCGGCGATTTCAATTGATCAGAAAACAACTTCGAAAAACCCGCGGTCCACAGTGGGAACTGTTACGGAAATATACGATTATCTTCGTCTCCTTTATGCACGAATCGGCGTTCCGCACTGTCCGGTTTGCGGCAGAGAAATTAAGCAGCAGACGATCGACCAGATTGTCGATCGGGTTATGGCGCTTGAAGAAGGAACAAGAATTCAAATCCTTGCACCGGTCGTAAGAGGAAGAAAGGGAGAGCACCAGAAAGAGCTGGAATCGGCTCGCAAAAGCGGTTTTGTTCGGGTGCGTGCCGATGGAAATCTGTATGATCTTTCGGAAAAGATTCCACTGGAGAAAAACAAAAAGCACAACATTGAGATCGTTGTCGATCGCCTTGTGGTTAAAGAAGAAATACGTTCGCGCCTTGCTGATTCATTGGAGACGGCGGTCGGTTTAACCGGCGGCCTTGCCCTAATCGACGTGATCGGCGCAGAAGAAATCCTTTTTTCTCAGGATTACGCTTGCCCGGAGCACGGATTCAGTATGGAAGAGCTTTCTCCGAGGATGTTCTCCTTTAATAATCCTTATGGCGCTTGTGAGAAATGCACCGGTTTGGGAACATTTATGCGGGTCGATCCGGACATGGTAATACCCGATAAGACAAAATCGATTCGAGGCGGCGCGATTAAGGCGAGCGGCTGGTATTACGGGGAAAGCGGCACCATTGCGCAGATGTATTACGAGGGACTTGCGAACCATTATAAATTTTCTCTGGATACGCCGATCAATGAATTGCCTAAAAAAATTGTGGATATTCTGCTTTACGGGACAAACGGTGAGCGGATTGTAATGACCCGGCAAAATGAGTATGGTACAGGCACATATCAAACTGAATTTGAAGGAATTGTCAACAATTTGGAGCGGCGTTTCCGCGAGACACAGAGCGATTGGGCGAGAGATGAAATTACTACCTGCATGAGTGCAGTACCCTGTCCGGACTGCGGTGGAGAGCGGCTGAAAAAAGAAATACTGGCTGTTACTGTTGCAGGAAAAAATATCAGTGACTTTTGTAAAATGTCAATATCCGAGGCATTGATTTCGTCGATCATATGGAGCTTTCCGAGAGGGAAAAACTGATTGGTGACAGGATTCTCAAAGAAATAAAGGAGCGGCTGGGCTTTTTCTTAATAATGTAGGACTCGATTATCTCACTCTTTCACGTTCGGCGGGAACGCTTTCGGGCGGTGAGAGCCAGCGAATCCGTTTGGCAACTCAGATCGGATCTTATCTTGTAGGCGTTTTATACATTCTCGATGAACCGAGCATTGGCTTGCACCAGCGGGATAACGACAAATTGATTGCTACCTTGAAGCGGCTGCGCGACCTTGGAAATACGTTAATTGTTGTAGAACATGATGAAGATACGATGTATGCCGCTGATTATATAGTAGATATCGGACCCGGCGCGGGAGTCCACGGAGGAAAAGTTGTCTGCGCCGGTACAATTGATAAGATTTTGGACTGTGAAGAGTCGATTACCGGCCAATATCTGAGCGGCAGAAAAAAGATAGAGGTACCAAAGGTTCGCAGAACGGGAAACGGAAAATTTCTTACCGTTAAAAAGGCGAGAGAGAATAACTTGAAAAACGTCACTGTTGACATTCCGTTGGGGAAATTTGTTTGTGTAACCGGCGTTTCCGGTTCAGGCAAATCGTCTTTGGTCAACGAGGTGCTTTATAAACAGCTTGCTGTTACATTGAATAATTCACGGTTAAAGCCCGGTGCGCACGACGCAATTATCGGAATTGAAAACATTGATAAAATTATCAATATTGATCAATCTCCGATTGGGCGAACGCCGCGGTCAAATCCAGCCACCTATACGGGTGTTTTTACGGATATTCGTAATCTTTTTGCACAAACCCAGGATGCTAAGATGAGAGGATACAACAGTGGGCGATTTTCCTTTAATGTAAAGGGCGGCCGATGCGAGGCATGTGAAGGGGACGGCATTATAAAAATTGAAATGCATTTTCTCCCCGACATTTTTGTCCCTTGTGAGGTTTGTAAAGGAAAACGCTATAACCGTGAAACCCTTGAAATCAAGTATAAGGGAAAAAGTATCCACGATGTTCTTGAAATGACGGTGGAAGAGGCAACGATTTTCTTTGATTCTCTTCCCAAGATTAAAAGGAAACTGGAAACGCTCTGTGAAGTCGGCCTTGGATATATTAAGGTCGGCCAACCGGCGACAACCCTTTCCGGCGGTGAGGCACAACGCGTAAAGCTTGCAACTGAGCTTTCGAAACGGGGCACCGGAAAAACTCTGTATATTTTAGACGAACCCACGACCGGTCTCCATACCGCCGATGTTCACAATTTAATCAACGTGTTGCAAAAACTTGTAGACGCGGGGAATACAGTGGTAGTAATTGAACATAATTTGGACGTGATTAAAACTGCCGATTATATCATAGATCTGGGTCCTGAGGGCGGTGATCGCGGCGGTACGGTTGTTGCAACCGGTACACCGGAGGAAATTGTTCGTTCCAGAAAATCGTATACGGCAAAATATCTTAAGAAAATGTTAAAATAGAAAAAATGGGGTTTACAAAATTATACTAATATGGTATAATTAGGAGTGTTAATAAAGGGGGGTTGACTGAAATGTATGTATGTGATATCTGTGGTTATGTTTATGATCCGGCGGTAGGCTGCCCGGAGCAGGGAATCGCACCGGGTACGGCTTGGGAAGATGTACCGGAAGATTTTGTTTGTCCAACCTGCGGTGTGGGCAAGGATATGTTTAGTGAAGAGTAAGACAGAGTACCCGCCGGCGAAATTTTCCGGCGGGTATCCGACAATTTGGAGGTGGCAATATCATGAATTCGTTTAAGATTTGTGATGATTTGTTTTATGTTGGCGTTTTAAATCCTAATTTGCGTGTCTTTGATATTGTAATGCGCACGGATTACGGCACCACGTATAATGCATATCTTTTGAAAGGCAAAGAAAAAACAGCGTTGGTTGAGGCTTCTCATCTGGGCTTTTCGGAATATTTTCTGGATAATATTAAAAGCGTGGCGGAAGTAGATAAAATTGACTACCTGATTATGAATCATAACGAACCTGATCATTCCGGTTCGATTGTGAAACTGGTTGAAAAATATCCGGATATTACAGTGATTGTTTCTCAGGCGGGGTCGATTTATTTAAAAAATATTACCAATTTGACTGATCTTAACGTAAAGGTTGTCAAGGATGGGGAAACTTTGGATCTCGGAGGGAGAGAACTGCAATTCATTAGTGCTCCGTTTCTTCATTGGCCGGATTCCATGTTCACATGGGTTCCGGATATGAAAGTTTTGTTCACTTGCGATTTCTTTGGGGCGCATTACTGTGAACCGCAGATTATGGATACCAGAATTGCTTATCCAAATGCTTACCGTACGGCGCTGAAGGGATATTTTGATGCAATATTCGGGCCTTTTAAACCGTATGTGCTGAAGGGTTTGGATAAAATTAAGAATTTGGATCTTGAGTATGTCTGTGCAAGTCACGGTCCGGTTTTAACGAAAAACGGTTTGATTGATGAGGTGAAGGCGCGCTATCTCGAGTGGAGTACGCCGATTCCGAAAGATCATAAGACGATTCCGGTTTTTTATTGCTCTGCTTACGGCAACACGGAGCTGCTTGCAAAGGCAATTGCCGTCGGCGTAAAAGAAGCGCTTCCCGAGGCGGATGTTCCGCTTTATAACGTTATTGAACACAGCATGGAGGAAATGAGCGCGGCGCTTAACGGATCGGACGGTTTTTTGATTGGATCTCCGACGCTGAATAAAGACGCACTCCCGCCAATTTGGATTTTGCTTGCTCATGCAGATGCGGTTAATATCGCAAAACGTCCGGCTGCACTTTTTGGATCTTACGGTTGGAGCGGCGAAGCGGTGGGAAATTTAAGCGATCGGCTTAAAGGACTTAAAGTCAAGCTGTTTGAGAAAAACTTCCGTGTTGTTTTTGTACCAACGGAAGAGGATTTAAATAGCGCAAAAGAATTCGGCAAAGAATTTGCTGCAACAATTTAACAAAAAGTCCGCAAAGCTTATTTTTGCGGACTTTTTATATACAGCTTTTAAATTTTTGAAAAATTTGATTCGAGAGGTTCAATTATATCTTTTAATTGTTTTGGGATCGCCCGGATAAAGGAAAAATTAAACGATTGGATATATGATATCAATAAAAAGCATTTTACAGGGTGCGATTACCTTTTGTTTAAGATTTATCCATTGATTCGGCGTATAAAAAATGATATACTTTATTTTGTATTTTTATAGCAAAAAATACAAATAATATTGGAACAGGAGCACTGCGGTTGAGTTATTCTTTTGCCGGAAATCCGTCTGCGGAAACCGGACAGATAAATTACAGTTTAAAAGCAGCGGAGTTTTTGCGGCGGGAGCGTGCAGTAGAAACGCCTCCTCTTGCGTTCGTTCATTCGTTTGGATGTCAGCAGAATGTGAATGACGGGGAAAAGCTTCGCGGTATGCTCGCTGAAATCGGCTATGGATTTACCGATACGCCGGATCATGCAGATCTGATTATTTACAATACCTGTGCCGTCCGCGAAAATGCTGAGGATCGGGTTTTTGGCAATATCGGGCAACTAAAAAAGAAAAAAGAGCAAAATCCCAATTTGATTATTGGGGTTTGCGGCTGTATGGTAGAACAAAACCATATTTCCGAAAAAATAAAGAAAAGCTATCCATATGTCAGTATGGTGTTTGGTACGCATGCGCTTCACCGATTCCCAGAGCTTCTTTATAAGGAGCTTACCACACGAAAGCGGATTTTCGATGCCGAACAGGAAAATGGATCAATTGTTGAAGGAATACCGGTAAACAGAGAAGATCCTTACAAAGCGTATGTGCCGGTGATGTATGGATGTAACAATTTTTGTTCCTATTGCATTGTTCCTTATGTTCGCGGCAGAGAGCGTTCCCGTAAACCGGAAGATATTCTGGCAGAGATTCGCGGACTTGTGGCTGACGGCTATAAAGAAATTATGCTTTTGGGGCAAAATGTCAATTCTTACGGAAAAGGTCTGGAGCAAAATATTACTTTTGCAGAACTTCTCAGAATGGTTAATGCACTAGAAGGCGATTTCAGAATCCGGTTTATGACATCGCATCCCAAGGATGCAACGCATGAGTTAATTGATGCGATGGCAGAATGTGAAAAGGTTTGTAAGCATTTGCATCTGCCGGTTCAATGCGGATCGGATCGAATCCTTTCTTTGATGAACCGTCATTATACGAAGGAAGACTATTTACAGTTGATTCGATATGCCAAAAAACGTATACCCGATCTTGCGCTTTCCAGTGATATTATTGTCGGATTTCCCGGCGAGACATATGAGGATTTTAAAGAAACGCTTGAACTGATTAAAGAAGTTGACTATCATCTTCTTTATACTTTTATCTATTCCCGCAGGGAGGGGACAAAGGCAGCGCAGATGGATGATCCTGTTTGTGCAAAGGAGAAATCCCGTTGGTTTCAGGAGCTTTTAGATGTACAGCGTGAATGCAGTATAGCGCATAATAAAAGCTACGTCGGTAAAACGCTTCGGATATTGGTGGATTCTGTTGGAAAATACGCAGATGGCTATTTATCCGGACGCACAGAGCACAATGTGATTGTAGATTTTAAGGGGGACAGGGAGCTAATTGGCTCTTTTGTGTCCGTTAAAATAACCGATGCTCTTAATTGGGCATTGGTAGGAGAAAAAATATAAACAATTTGGAGGGCATTATGGACTTAATCAAACAAGCACGCGAGATGGGAAAAATGATTCAGGCTTCTGAAGAATATGCAAAACTTCGGAAAGCTCAGGAAGCAAACGACAATGACGCTGAGCTTCAGGATCTGATTGGAAAATTTAATTTAAAACGGATGGAACTTAATAACCTTCTCGCAAAAGATGAAAAAGACGAAGAAAAACTCGGTAAAATGAATCAGGAACTCCGTGACATTTATCAGCAGGTTATGTCCAATACAAACATGGCAGCATATAATGAGGCCAAAAACGGAATGGACGCATTGATGAATCAGGTTAATGCAATCTTGGTTATGTCTGTAAACGGCGAGGATCCGGAAACCTGTGATCCGACTCCCAGCTGTACAGGAAGTTGTTCTACCTGCGGCGGATGCCACTAATCAGACGATAGAATTTTGAATGGCGGTGAATGTGTTGGCTGAATTGTCTCCGATGATGAAACAGTATCTGGACATAAAAAAAGCAGCATCCGGATCAGATCCTTTTTTTCCGTTTGGGGGGATTTTTATGAAATGTTCTTTGATGATGCAAAACTTGCATCCAGAGAGCTGGAGCTTACACTCACCGGCCGTGACTGCGGTTTAGAGGAACGCGCACCGATGTGCGGTGTTCCTTACCACAGCTGTGATATTTATATCAAACGGCTTATTGATAAAGGCTATAAGGTTGCCATCTGTGAGCAGATGGAAAATCCGGCGCAGGCAAAAGGAATTGTCAAACGGGACATTATCCGGGTTGTCACACCGGGTACAGTGATTGAAAATAATATGCTGGATGAATCGAAAAATAATTATATTGCCAGCATTTACATAAATAAAGTGAATTATTCGGTATCTTTTGCCGATGTTTCGACTGGCGAAGTTCATGTAACCTTTGCCGAAAACAGCAACCCCGGACAGGCTGTTATAGGGGAGCTTTCTCGTTTTTCTCCGTCTGAAATTTTAATGAACCGTGAATGCCTTGATCACAAAGATCTCACCGATTTCATTAAGGAGCGGCTTCGCTGCGTTACGGAGATCAGGGATGAAGACGAATATCATCGCAGCTTTGCCACCGAGGTATTAAAGCGCCATTTTGCTTCAAATTTAACACAGCTTTCCGCTGTGGACGGTTCCGGAGAAGCGATGATTTCTCTGGGCGTACTGATTCATTATGTAAACGGCACTCAAAAAGAGGGAAGCAAGCGAATTATTAATATATCGGTCTATCATAATGAACAGTATATGATGCTTGATATGAACGCCAGGCGCAACCTTGAACTGACTGAAACTATGCGAACAAAGGAGAAAAAGGGCTCCTTACTCTGGGTTCTCGACCACACCCAGACTTCGATGGGAAAAAGGCAGCTCAGAAAGGTGATTGAACAACCTCTTTTAAGCATTGCACAGATTACCAAGCGTCATACCGCTGTTGAAGAACTTTTAAAGAACACTGTTCTCCGCTCCAGGCTGCGGGAGCTTTTGAATGATGTTTATGATTTGGAACGATTGATGACACGGGTTATTTTTCGTTCAGCCGGTCCGAGAGACTTAAAATCGTTAAGTTACTCTGCGGCGCGTTTGCCGGAGATTAAGGCAAGCCTTTCCGGCTGCGTTTCTCCTCTTTTAAAAGAGTTAAATGAAAATATCGACGGCATGCAGGACGTTCGTTCTGTTATTGACAACGCAATCATTGATCAACCGCCGGTTAACCTCAAAGAGGGCGGCGTTATCTGTGATGGATTTAACGACGAACTCGACGAGCTCCGCGGTATCTACAATAATGCTCGTGATTATATAGCCTCTATGGAGGAAAAGGAAAAAGAGACCACCGGCATTAAAAATTTAAAAATCGGATATAACCGTGTTTTTGGCTATTACATAGAAGTCACCAAGTCGAATATTGACCTGGTACCTGAAACATATATCAGAAAACAGACTCTCACAAACTGTGAGCGGTATATTACACAGGAGCTCAAAGAGCTCGAAAGTAAAGTGCTCCATGCAAGCGAGAGAATTGTTGTATTGGAGCAGGGAATCTTTGACGAGGTTTGTACATATGTGGCAAATAAGCTTTCCGCCGTTCAGGCGACAGCTTCCTCGCTTGCGATGCTGGATGTCCTTGCATCTTTTGCCGAAGTCTCGTTCCAAAATCGTTATGTTCGCCCTGAATTTACCGCCGAAGATAAAGTTGAAATTAAAGATGGACGTCACCCGGTTGTAGAGCTTTTATCCGAGGGCGTTTTTGTTCCAAATGATGCGTATTTCGACGCTTCGCAAAACAGAATGCTGATTATAACAGGCCCGAACATGGCAGGTAAATCTACCTATATGCGTCAAAATGCGTTAATTCTGTTAATGGCACAGATCGGTTGTTTTGTACCTGCAAGATCGGCAACCCTTACAATTGTGGATAAAGTATTTACCAGGGTCGGGGCGTCGGATGATCTTGCTTCCGGTCAATCGACCTTTATGGTTGAAATGAGTGAGGTAGCGGATATTCTTCGTAATGCGACGCCGCGCAGCTTTGTCGTGCTGGATGAAATCGGGCGGGGTACCTCAACTTTTGACGGAATGAGCATTGCAAGAGCTGTTGTTGAATATATCGTTAAAGCTAAATCTCTCGGCTGTAAAACAATGTTTGCAACCCACTATCATGAGCTTACCGCGTTGGAAGAAAAATATCCTTCGGTAAAAAATTATAATATTGCCGTTAAAAAGCGCGGAGACGATATTACTTTTTTGCGTAAAATTGTTCCCGGCGGTGCGGATGACAGCTACGGAATTGAAGTTGCCAAGCTTGCGGGTATTCCTAAGGGTGTTGTGAATCGCGCAAAGGAAGTTTTAAAGGAATTGGAAGACGGAGGAGCGCCGCGCCCTGCGGTTCATACCGAATCTTTAGAAGAAGCACCGTCTCAAATGACTTTTGGTTATTCCAATCAGAATCGGGTTGCAGAAAAAGTGCGAAATATTGATCTCGATTCGTTAACGCCGATTGAAGCGTTAAACATTTTGTTTGAACTGAAAAAACTTTTAGATTAAAGGAGGCAACACCTTGCCAAAAATCAATGTTCTTTCCAAAGAGGTTTCGGAGCTGATTGCTGCGGGCGAGGTGATTGATCGTCCGGCTTCTGTGGTAAAGGAACTTGTTGAAAACTCTATCGATGCGGGAGCAACCGAAATAACGGTTGAAATTAAAAAAGGCGGTATTGAGTACATCAGAATTACCGATAACGGTTGCGGGATTCAGCCGGAAGATGTCCCTGTCGCTTTTTTGCGTCACGCAACCAGCAAAATTTGTAATGAATCCGATTTGAACGATATTTCGACCCTTGGCTTTCGCGGTGAAGCGTTGGCTTCGGTCTGTGCTGTTTCCCGGGTGGAAATGTTGACAAAAACCGCAGAATCTCCTTATGGAACCCGTATACAAATGGAGGGCGGAGAGCAAGTACTTTTAGAGGAAGCCGGTTGTCCGGATGGTACGACCATCATTATACGAGATATCTTTTATAATGTTCCTGCCCGTTTGAAATTTTTAAAAAAGGATGTTTCAGAGGGAAATACCATTGCAAGTATGCTCAACAAAATTGCTTTATCTAACCCTTCGGTTTCATTTTCGTTTATACGCGACAATGTAAAACAACTGAAACACCGGGCGACGGAGAGCTTTATTCTGCAATTTTTGCGGTTTACGGTAAAAATTTTGCGGACAGTTTAATGAAGGTGGACTATTCACTGGGTGACATTTCGGTTTGCGGATTTTCCAGTATCCCGATGAACGCCAGAGCAAACCGCTCAATGCAGCACTTTTTTGTAAACGGACGGTATGTCCGTTCACGAACATGTTCGGTAGCGCTGGAAGAAGGATATAAGAATGCGATTATGGTCGGAAAATTTCCCGCCTGCGTTTTAAATATTACTTTGCCGTATGATTTTGTGGATGTAAACGTTCATCCCACCAAAACTGAGGTGCGTTTTGTCAACGAACGCAGCGTTTTTGATTGCCTTTACTTTGCGGTTAAAACAGCGATTACATCGTATGAAATGGTTAAGACAATTCCGTTTCCGCCTAAAGAATCTTATCGTCCGGTGTTCGAAGCCGATACCGGTACACAGGAAACTCTGCATTCCATGGCGTCGGAAAGAAAAACGACAAGCGCCCCTGATAAAAGCGAAAAGCCCTTTGAACATGCAGAATACCATCCAAATGAGCGCTCTGATAACGTTTCTTCAGAAAGGGTAGTGGCGTCAAACGGTACCCCTTACGAAATTCGGCTAGAAGAACCATCCTTGGAGGAAAATTATTATTTTTTAAAGCCGGAATCTTTTAAACGAAAAGAGGAAGGAACCGCTTCTGTTGTGCCGGAGCCGGTTGAGGATATTTCGCCTGCTTTGGTGCAAAGACCGCAGTCGGAAATCGAGAAACCCAAAATCAGGCTGCTGGGAGAATTGTTTGAAACTTATATTCTGGCCGAAATTAATGATTCGTTGGCGATGATTGACAAACATGCCGCGCATGAGCGAATTTTATTTGAAAAACTAAAAGCGGAGCGTCAGCCGTTAGATCATCAGGTTTTACTGTCGCCTTTTACAGTGGTTTTATCCGAAGAAGAGTGCGATGCGGTTTTATCAAATCCGAAAGTAATTGATGAACTCGGCTTTCTTGTCGAAGGTTTTGGTAGTTCTATGGTGCTGGTGCGCGAAATTCCGGCTCTTTTAGATCAACACGATGCATCTCAACTTCTTGCGGAGATTGCCATGAATTTGAAAAATCATAAAAAAGATCCCTCGCCTTCGGAACTTGACGACCTTTATCATTCCGTAGCCTGCAAGGCTGCTATTAAGGCGCATGATAAGAATACGGGGCCTGAACTCTTAAGTCTGGTAGAGCGGGTTTATACCGATGATGCAATTCGCTATTGTCCGCATGGGCGTCCTGTCCTCCAGATTTGGAGTAAATCAAAAATCAATAAATTGTTTGGCAGGTAACAGATGGAACAGATACCACTGATAGTAATAGCCGGACCGACCGGGAGCGGAAAAACAGCGCTTTCGGTTCAGCTGGCAAAAATATATGGCGGTGAAATTGTTTCTGCTGATTCCATGCAGATCTATAAGCAGATGCAGATTGCCACTGCAAAACCGACTCAAGCGGAAATGGACGATGTGCCGCATCACTTAATCGGATTTCAGGATTGCTCGGAATCGTTTAGTGTGGCAGATTATTTGAATCTTGCGCGCAAAGCAGTTTTAGAAATTTATCAGAGAGGGAAATTGCCTTTTCTGGTGGGCGGAACCGGACTTTATATTTCAAGCTTTGTGGATAATATATCTTTTCAGGATATAGTTTCCGATTCCGAGCTGCGTGATTTCCTTTTAAAACGCCTTAAAACGGAGGGTGGAGAAAAACTTTTGAATGAATTGCGAGAGTTTGATCCGGAAACTGCTGCCGCACTTCATCCGAATAACGGAAACAGAATTGTCCGTGCAATTGAGGTCTATCGCTTAACTGGAATTACAATGAGTGAGCATCAGCGTTTAAGCCGACAGAAACCATCTCCGTATCGATTGTGTATGATTGGGCTCTCTGCGAAAAATCGACAGATTCTTTATGATAGAATTAATCTTAGGGTTGATTTGATGATGAAGTCCGGCTTGTTGGAAGAAGCCAGAAGTGTTTTATCTCATCCGGACATGAAAACCGCATTTCAGGCGATTGGCTATAAAGAGCTTAAGGGCTATTTTGAAGGGGTTTGTACATTAGAAGAATCGGTGGAGAGAATTAAACGGGAGACAAGGAGATATGCCAAACGGCAGCTGACGTGGTTCCGTCGTGATGAACGGATCCATTGGCTTTATCTGGACGAGCTTGGAGGAGAAGCGCTGATTGCGGCTGCGCGCTGTATCATAAAAGAGAAATTGGATATTTAAAAGAAAGGTGATTGAAAATGAAAACGATTAATTTACAGGATGTATTTTTAAATGCGGCCAGAAAAGATAAAAAACCGGTCACCATTTATTTAACAAACGGATTCCAGTTTCGCGGAATTGTAAAGGGGTTTGACAATTTCACGATTGTTTTGGACAGCGATGGAAAGCAGAGCCTTGTATATAAACATGCGGTTTCTACTATTATTCCTACCCGCAGCGTTAATATATTTGACGATCGGGAGCCGGAAGCTGAACAGGAAACAGAGGAGTAAAAGATGTCTTCCAAATTGCCAAAAATTATTTTCGGTTTTTTAGCGTTAATTTTGGTGCTGATTGTCGGAATTCAAATTTATATTGCCCTTAGCCGTCCCTATTCGATAGAAACCGTTTATTTGTCAAAAGTCGGGGAAACTTTTGATGTCAACGGAATTGTTTCGCGTGAAGAAACGGTTTTGGACGGGCAAAAAAGCGGCGCTGTGAATTATTTAATTCGAAACGGCGATAAAGTAGCCAGAAATTCCGTTGTTGCTCAGCTGTATCCGAGTGAGCAGGATATTGCCAATATGGCGAAAGCTGAACGGCTCGAAGCAGAATTAAAAGCAGTTGAGGGATCTCAAAAACCGGGAGCTGTTACCGGTACGCAGGCAGCAACCCTGAACCGGCAAATCCGTTCTATTACCGGGGAATATGTTGCGGCACTTCAGAAACACGATATCAGTGATCTTTACACAATGAAAAATGATTTTTTTGGATGCGTTCAACCGCAGTCAAATTGCATTTGGAAATGTTCCGGATTTTAATACGCGTATTGAAATACTTAAAAGCGAAATTGCAGCTTTGCGTCAAAAAAGCGGTCAATCGGTTTCTTCGATCACCTCGCCGGTTTCGGGATATTTTGTAAACAGCATTGACGGTTTTGAATCGCTTGTAAGTATGTCTAGGGCAGAGAGCCTTACAGAACAGGAGATCGAAAACTTTCTCACCATGGAAAAGCCGACTGTAAATGATGCTGTTGCAGGGAAGGTAATAACCAACGCAAAGTGGCGCTATACAGCTCTTGTTGATGCAGCCGATGCGGTTTTGCTGAGAGAAGGGCGTAAATACGGCCTCTTATTTCGATCTGCGGCTGATGAAACTGTAACGGCTACTGTGATTTCAAACGGATATGACGCCGCAAAAGAAAAGGCGGTGGTTGTATTTGAAACCAATATTTTTTCCGAAAAGCTTGTAAAACTTCGTGTAGAAGAAGCGCAGGTGATTCTGCAAACGTACGAAGGAATTAAAATTCCCAAATCGGCGCTCTATATTGTGAAAGATAAAAAGGGTGAGGATCAAAAGGGTG
>VOFB01000422.1_pt1 | contig 68001 bp, 69 predicted proteins | sample 5384141 | NCBI WGS metagenome assembly VOFB01 (sample SAMN12384721, study PRJNA508395) | human gut metagenome | isolation source: healthy gut A | host: Homo sapiens
CATCGCCCTGAAGGTGAAGGTCGGCGACAAGGTAAAAGCCGGCCGCACAAGCGACGAGTTCGACGCAGGGGCGCTTTTTGTAATATTCGGCCGTCCGTTCCGCAGGCACGGGTTCCTCCTTGCGGCAGGCGAGCCCCAGCAGTTCGCGGCAGACGATCGCACCGTTCTCGGCGCGGAACCGCTCGGCGAACTCCTGTACGAGCGCGTAAGTCGCGGCTTTGGCCTGCCGGACGGCCGGATCGGGGCAGGGTGCGAGGAAACCGGCGATGAGCGACATGCCGCTCACAGCCCCGCACACCTCCCGCAGCCGTCCCATGCCTCCTCCCAGCGGCCCCGAGATCGTCGCAGCGAGTGTCGATTCTACCCCCAGCAGGTCGTTGTAGGCCAAAAACACGGACTGCGAGCAATTGTATCCCTGCCGAAACAGATCGCGGGCCTTCTCCACCCGCTCTTCGAGTATGAAATCCATCGGTTACGTGCTTAAATTTTCCGCAAAGATAGTACAAAATATTCTTTCGCAGCACATGCCGGAACCGCATGGCCGGAGACGACAACGCCCGGGCGAACCCGGGCGAAGCGCCACTTAACAAAATTCAAAAAATAACGGCAGTTATTGTTCTTCGTTGCTGTAAATCGTATTTTTCACATCGTTCAGCTCGACCAGTTTGTTGACGATCGCATAGATGGTCAGCCCCGCCGGCGAATGTATCTGCAATTTGGCCGCAATATTGCGCCGGTGCGTGATGACCGTATGCGCCGAAATAAACAGGCGCTCGGCGATCTGCTTGTTGGTCAAACCCTTCACCACCCCGACGATAATTTCCTTTTCGCGTGCGCTCAGCAACTCCTGCGAAGCCTCCCCGTCGCGCGAATTGCAGACCGAACGGAGTTTTTCCTTGATCTGCTCGGCCGTGTCGTAGATCGACACGACGGCATCGAAACGCTGCATCAGGCGGGCATCGGCCAAGGCACTCTGGAACGCGATCAACCGCAACGACTTCTGCTGCAATTCCCGGAGCATCTCCTCGTCTGTCAGCGACGGATTGATAATCAACACATCGGGAGCCGCTTCGGCGATCAGTTCCTCCAACTGTTCAGTCTCCCCCGTCTCGACGACCTGCACGTCGAATGTCGTCAACCGTCGAAGGACATAACTCATACCGCTGCGCAGAATCAGCGACGGCTCGACCAGGACGATTTTCAGGAAAGTGCTCATCGTGCGTCGCGGATTTTACGTTCCACCTCCGCAACAGCCGGAATGAACAGTCTGTTTTCAAGGTCGTTATGGGAGGCCAGCTCGGATTCGCAGAGAAAGATGTCGAACAACACGCCGTTCATCTCCTTGCCGCAGCTCTCCGAAGCGGGATAGTATTTGATCAGTATGTTTTTCAGTTCCGTCAGTTTGGCTTCGATCTGATCGTGCTGGCGGTGGAAGGTTTCGATGTCGTATCCCGCGGGACATTCGCCCGTAAGCAACTGGCGCACGTAGGGAAAAACCGTCTCCTCCTCGTACATCATGTGTTTGTGTACCTCGGCCGCATAAAACGATATTTTTGTACGGAATATTGATTATCGTAAATCTTAAAACAAGATAAATTTTATGTGTAAAGCTCTGATTATCGGCGCAGGAGGCGTAGGTACCGTCGTGGCGCAGAAAATTGCTGCCAATCCGATTTTTTCGGACGTGATGCTGGCCAGCCGAACCAAATCGAAGTGTGATGCCGTTGCGGCGGCAATCGGCGGCGACCGCGTGAAGACCGCACAGGTCGATGCCGACAATGTAGCCGATTTGTGCGAGTTGTTTCGCGCCTTCAAACCCGACATCGTGTCGTGAACGTGGCGCTTCCTTACCAGGATCTGACCATCATGGACGCCTGCCTGGAGTGCGGCGTCAATTACCTCGATACGGCCAACTACGAACCCAAGGACGAGGCGCATTTCGAGTATTCGTGGCAGTGGGCCTATCAGGATCGCTTCAAGGAGAAAGGGCTGACGGCTATTCTGGGCTGCGGCTTCGATCCGGGAGTGACAGCTATTTTCACCGCCTATGCCGCCAAACACCATTTCGACGAGATTCACTACCTCGATATCGTGGACTGCAACGCCGGCAATCACGGCATGGCTTTCGCCACGAATTTCAACCCGGAAATCAATATCCGCGAGGTGACTCAAAAAGGCCGTTACTACGAGAACGGCAAGTGGGTGGTGACCGAACCGCACGAGATACACAAGCCGCTTCATTATCCTGAAATCGGCGAGCGCGAATCTTATGTGATCTACCACGAGGAGCTGGAGTCGCTGGTAAAGAACTATCCGACGATCAAGCGTGCCCGCTTCTGGATGACTTTCGGACAGGAGTACCTGACTCACCTGCGCGTGATTCAGAATATCGGCATGGCCCGAATCGATCCGATCATTTACAACGGCGTGGAGATCGTCCCGATCCAGTTCCTCAAAGCCGTACTGCCCGATCCCAAATCGCTGGGAGCCAACTATCACGGCCAGACCTCGATCGGCTGTCGCATCCGGGGTATCAAGGACGGCAAGGAGCGCACGTATTATATCTACAACAACTGCGATCACGAGAAGGCATTCCAGGAGACCGGTACGCAGGCCGACCAAAATCTCTTCATCGTATCATCGTTTATTGGTTCATCGTAGCCAGAAATTCCTCGTTCGAAGCGGTCATGTTCATCTGTTTCTCCAGGAACTCCATCGCCTCGACCGTGGTCATGTCCGACAGGTACTTGCGCAGAACCCACGTACGCGACATCACTTCGCGCTGCAACAGCAGATCCTCGCGCCGTGTGCCCGAAGCCATCACGTTCACGGCCGGATAGATACGCTTGTCGGCCAGCTTGCGGTCGAGTTGCAGCTCCATGTTACCCGTGCCTTTGAACTCCTCGAAGATCACTTCGTCCATCTTCGAACCGGTGTCGATGAGCGCCGTGGCGACGATCGTAAGCGACCCCTTCTCCTCCGTATTGCGCGCCGCACCGAAAAAACGCTTGGGCTTGTGCAGCGCATTGGCGTCCACGCCACCCGAAAGTACCTTGCCCGAAGCCGGCTGCACCGAGTTGTAGGCACGTGCCAGACGGGTGATCGAGTCGAGGAAAGATCACCACGTCGTGACCGCACTCGACCATGCGTTTGGCCTTGTCCAGCACCATTTCGGCCACCTTCACGTGGCGCGACGCCTGTTCGTCGAAGGTCGATGCCACGACCTCGGCCTTGGAGTTGCGGGCCATCTCGGTCACCTCCTCCGGGCGCTCGTCGATCAGCAGCACGATGATGTATACTTCGGGATGGTTGTCGGCGATGGCGTTGATGATCGACTGCATGAGCACCGTCTTACCCGTCTTGGGCTGTGCGACGATCAGACCGCGCTGCCCTTTTCCGATCGGCGAGAAGAGATCGATCACGCGGTTCGAAAGGCTGTTGTGCCCCTTGCCCGTCAGGCAGAACTTCTCGCTCGGAAAGAGCGGTGTCATGAACTCGAACTGCACGCGGTCGCGGATGAATTCGGGATCGAGGCCGTTGATCTCGGCCACCTTCGTCAGCGGGAAATATTTCTCTCCCTCCTTGGGCGGGCGGATCGAACCGCTCACCGTATCGCCCGGTTTGAGGCCGAAGAGCTTGATCTGCGAAGGCGACACATAGATGTCGTCGGGCGAGTTCAGGTAGTTGTAGTCGGCCGAACGGAGGAATCCGTATCCGTCGGGCATGATTTCGAGGACGCCTTCTCCCTCGATTTCGCCGACGAAATCGTCCTTGGTAATCACCTCCGCACGCTCTTCACGCACGCGGGGCGCGGCGACCTCCGTAACGGACTGTTCGGCGACAGCGCCCGTCCCGGCGACCGGTTCGGCCGGTTCCTCGGCGCTTTTCGGCTTACGGCCTCTGCGCTTGGGGACGGCCGCCGCCTCGACCGGCTGTTCCTCGGCCACGGGTGCAACGGCGACCGTCGTCTCCGTCTCGGCCGGAACTTCGGGGCCTTCGGCGGGCGAACGGCCCTCGACCTTCACTCCCGACATCCGGGGACGGCGTCCGCGACGCTTGGGTTCTTCCGCCGGCACGGCGTTCGGCTCGGTATCACTGTGCTGCCCGGCGACGAGGGCGACCGCCCTGATCTGTTCGAGCAACTCCTTTTTCTTCAACATTACGTTCCCGACTCCCAAGGCCCTGCCGATCTCGCGTAATTCGGCGAGGCTCTTGCCTTCGAGTGCATTAAAATCCTGCATAAATTGTCTGATAATAAAATCTAAAATGGTAAAAAATCCGGTCGGATGACCGGTTTCGCGAATCAACAATGCAAATATAGTGCTTTCTTGCAGAATATGAAAAAATATCGGAACAATTTCACCGATTTCCCGTCGTCGGACACGCTTTCATTCCCTGTTCGAGACAAAACGAAAAGGGGCATCCGATTTTGCGGACACCCCTCTTCGTCTCTCGTGCGGATTCCGGACGATCCCCTACTCGGTTACGATGCTGACATCGGGACGATTCTTGAACAGCGTCGTCACCAGCTCGAACTCGTAGCCCGGATCGACGATCACTTTCTTCAATGCAGGATCGGCCGGGTTCGAAAGGTCCGTGTTCGTGATCCGATTCTCGCCGAAATCAAGCGACGCGAGGCTTTCGATCGGTGCAAAGAGATGGTCGTGTCGCCGTACGGCCGGCAAATTGCGGAACCGTCGAGACGAGGGAGATTTCATATAATAAAGAACAGGCCGTCGACGATGTCGACGGCCTGTTTCGTACTCGGAGCCGGGATCGAACCGGCACGGCCATTACTGGCCACAGGATTTTAAGTCCGGCGTGTCTACCGATTCCACCATCCGAGCAGCCTCCTTTCGTCCGAAAGGCAGGGCAAAAGTACGAATTAATATTCTATTCTGCAAGAAAACGCACCGTGCTCGTTCGGCTCGACGCAGGAGGTTCTGCATCGGATTCCGGCGACGGTCGCGGCAACAGGAAGCCCTACCACCCGTTGTAATGAATCCGTCCGGCGTCGAACTTCCGTTTCGGTTCTCCGACGGCAGCCGGATAACCGATCGGAATGACGCACAGGGGCAGGATTCCCTCCGGCAGGGCGAGATTCGAACGGACGGCCTCCATCCGTTCGGCATAGGGATAGGCCGCCGTCCATACGCCGCCCAGCCCGAGCGAATGGGCGGCCAGCAGGATATTCTCGGCCGCAGCCGAGCAGTCCAGATACCAATAAGAGGAACGGGCCGGACTTCCGCACACGATCACGGCGCACGGCGCCTGAGCCAACATCTTGGCATAAGGCAGCGCTGCGGCCAGCGAATCGAGAATCGGCCGTTCGTTCACGACGACGAACTCCCACGGCCGCTGATCCTTTCCCGAAGGGGCCGACATGGCGGCGCGCAGCAACAGTTCGATCTTCTGCGGCTCGACGGTCCTGTCCTGATAGGTGCGGATGCTCGTGCGCGAAAAAATGGTCTCCAACGCCGGATTGGTTTCCGGCGTTCCGGTCGTCTTCGGGGTGCAGGCTGCGACCGACAATGCGGCGATACCTGCGGCGAGATAGATTCCGATCTTCATTTCCAACAACGATTTTCATGTCCGGCGGAAAGTCGCCCGACGAACCGGACGGAAGCGGTTGCGTACCATCCTGCGACCGGCTCGTTTCGGCGGCGGCTGACTGCCCTGCCGAACAAAGATACGGAAAGATTTCCCGAAAACGACAAGAGGAAACGCCCTTTTCGACACGATTCGGATGGAAAAACGATTTCCGGACGATCCGAACCTCACCCACATTCCTGTTTCGTCGGAATTTACATCATGCAAAATTGCCGGAATAAGAAAATTAAATTATAATTTAAAATAACGAGGATTACAAAACGGCAATCTATCCCGATTTTTCGGGATTTTTCCTCCGAAAACGGGAATTTAAAACGGCTAAATACTACGATCCGTAAGTTTCGATTCTGTTAAAATACGATAACGAAGCAGCGACGAGGCGCCCCGGAATACTCCGGAGTCATATCTGAAAATATAACATCATAATTTACAACAATATATAATATAAAAAGCAGGTCGAACGGAGAGATTCAACGGTTGCATTGCTTTCGAAATAGAAAAATAAACTATCGGAATATTTGGTCATTCGAACTTTTTCCGCTATCTTGTTGCCATGTTAAATGGCATATTTCGAAACAAAGAGACCTCCGAAAGAGGGGAAAACGGACTTGATGCTTACAGATTGTAATTAAAACGTGCAATTAACAGATAAATCGAATCTCTTTTCGAGTAAGTTTAATTTTAAAATTTCAGACGTATGAAAAGATTTTTACTGCCATTCATGTTGACGGCACTGTCGATCGGTTACAGTTGCTCTTCGGACGAAGGGGGGAATTCGAACCCGCCCGAATGTTCGATAACCGCTCCTGAGGACGGGGCGATTCTCGATCTGTATGAAGATCTCGTCATCAAAGGTACAGCCTCCGACAGCGACGGCAGCATCGTAAAAGTCGCATTGACGGTCGACGGAAAAGCTGTTGCGGATGTCACCAAAGTACCGTTCGAATACACGATTCCCGCCAGCGATCTCAAAGAAGGCGTCATGAAGATCAAGCTGGCCGTCGAAGACGACGGCGGCAATACGGCAACCGACGAAATTTCGGTGGCGATTCAGGATCAGTCCGAAGCGCCCGTGTGCAAGATTACAGCACCGGCCCACGGCGATGAACTGAACGCATTCGGACCGTTTACGATCAAAGGCGAAGGCGAAGCCGTTTCGGGAGAAATCTCCAAAGTAGCGTTGAAGATCAACGACGACGTGATTCCCGACGTGACCGCACTTCCCTTCGAGTACACCGTACCGGCGGCCACCTACCCTGTCGACACCTATGTTATTATACTCGAAGTGGAGAACAGCCGCGGTCTGGTCGCCAAGGATATGGTTACCGTCACGCTCGTCGACAAAAACGCAGCCCCCGTCTGCTCGATCGACGAACCGGCCGACGGCACTTCATTCGAACCGACCGATGCCATCGTCGTGAAGGGTACGGGCAGCGACGAGGACGGCACGATCGCCAAAGCCGTGTTGAAGATCAACGACAAGGCCGTGGAATCGGTCGCTACGGTTCCGTTCGAATACACGCTCACCGACGAGCAGAAGGAGCCGGGGAACGTGAAGATCTCGCTGGAAGTAACCGACAACTACGGCAAGACCGCTACGGACGAGGTAACGATCGTGATTCTCGGTCAGTTCCGCGAATTCACCGACACGCGTGACGGCAAAACCTACAAGACCGTCAAGATCGGCGAACAGATCTGGTTCGCCGAGAACTGCGCCTACCTGCCGCAGGTGATGAAGCCCTCCGAGTATTCGGCCGAAACGCCCTGTTATTATGTCTACGACTACGACGGCAACGACGTAGCCGCCGCCAAAGCGACCGAGAACTATCGCAACGAAGGCGTTCTTTACAACTGGCCGGCCGCCGGCGGCAATATGGATTCGAAGAACGACGCCATTCCCAGCGGCATTCAAGGGCCCTGTCCCGACGGCTGGCACGTGCCGAGCGAGGCCGAATGGGAGATTCTGTACAAATACGTTCGCGATCGAATTCCCGAAAACGAATCAGCGATCTACTGGGACGGTTCGACAGTCTACAATGTCAGCGGACATCTGCGTGCGAACGTTTGGCCAATCAAGGAAGACCCTGATTTCCCGCAACTGACCAAGGGCGGCATGGATACCTACGGGTTCGCGATACGTCCGAGCGGTTGCCTGCTGGGGAAAAACGGTTTTTACTACGGCCCCGGAGAGGTCGGAAGCAACGTCTCGTTTTGGACACCCCATTACGACGGTGTCACCTATCCCTCCAGTCCGGGCGGCGTAACGACAGGGGTGTCCAATTACAAATACGAACCCGATTTCGGCAGAGGGACATCGTGCGACCGCGCCTATCCGGTACGCTGCTTACAGAATTAGTACTTCGCATCTCCCGAACATCAGCGCAAGATGAAAAAATATCTGTTTCTGGCAGCCGCGTGTCTGTCGTTCGCCTTTACGGCATGCAGCGACGACAATACGCAGGACGAGGGTGAGAACACGGCCCCGACCTGCAAGATAACCGAACCGCTCGAAGGCGAGACCTACGATGCGAACCTCCCGCTTACGATCAAGGGGCGTATCAACGATAAGGAGAACAACGTCTCCGCAGTGAAACTGACCGTCGGCGGCGAAACGGTCGGCGAAGAACTCTCTCTGCCGTTTTTCGAATGCACGATCGCACCCGAGAAACTGCAAAAGGGAGCGCTGACCGTCGTTCTTTACGTCGAGGATACCGGCGGCCTGAATGCACAGCATCAGGTGACCGTCAACCTCGAAAAGGATGTCAAACTGATGGTCAGCGACGACGGCAAGGACGAACTGACTTTCGATTACCGGAGCGGCGAGCGCGAAGTGCGTGTCGTTTCGGAGAAGAAATGGACGGTGTCGGTTCCCGAAGGCACGTGGTTCGAATCCTACGATGCGGCCTCGCAGCTGTGGGTCAAGAAAACCTCCATTTCGGGCGAAGGCAATACGGCCATCAAGCTCAGGGCGGGTGCCAACGATCTCTTCGAAGACCGATATGCGGAGTTGAAGATCAGCACGCCGGATGAAACCGGCAAGTTCGTCGTCGGACAAACGGCAAGTCCCAACATGCTCGACCTGATCGAAGACGAGATGCTGCGCATGGCCGCCGAAATCTCGGCGATCATGTACGGAATGGATGCCAACGAAGACGGCAAGGTATCCGCCTACGAAGCCGAACTCGTGCCGGAGGACGGCGTACCCTACGGATTCGACGCCGGAGGGTGGCAGGTGGCTTCCACCAAAGGTATCGAGAACTTCCCGCACTTGCGGCATTTGGATGTCAACACCTCCGACAACCTGACCGAGATCGACCTCAGCGGAAACACCGAACTGATGAGTATCCATGTGCAGAACTGCAACAATTTGAAGACGCTGGATCTTTCGCCCTGTCCCAACCTCATGGAATTGGGCTGCAACTACGATGTTTTCCTTTCGGTGCGTCCGCAGATCGAGAAGATCAAGACGCAAATCCACACCTTGGGAATCTTCAACCGGAAGGCCGACGAAACGCCGTCGCTCGATTTCACGGGATTCAGCAACATGCAGCGCCTCTACGTCAACGACAACGGCCTGACCGAAATCAAACTCGCCGGCTGCAACAAACTATGGCGTTTCATCGCCAACGGCAATGCCTTCGAGGAGATCGACCTGAGCGAAGTGGAACGGTATCCCGGCAACGACTATTTCCTGGATAACAATCCGCATCTCAAACGGATCTATATTTGGAAAGGATACACGCACGATTTCTACAACATGACCTACGACGAGGCTAACAACGTGGAGATCATCGAGAAATAACGTCTTCCGCTCGTTCTCGATTCAGGAGCGGCCTCCCTGTCGGACAACCGGCAAAGGAGGCCGCTCCGTTTTCGATCCGCTGCGACCGAGGCACCCTCCTGCCGCAGCGAAAGACGTTTTCCCGGGAAAAGAGTTATCTTTGTCCCGATACAAGCCTTCGGATTATGAAACGCGCACTCCTCTGTTCGGCTTTCGCCGCATTGCTGACCGGCTGCGGCCTCTGCCCGTCACCTCCCTCCGCCGCAACCGGTACGGCCGCCCGCTACCCGATCACAGACGTCGCATCGGCCCCCGCGACGCCGGTCCGGAATCAGGCGAAGTCGGGAACCTGCTGGGCCTTCGGCGGGGTGTCGCTCATCGAGAGCGAAGCGATCCGCACCCGACGGTGCACGCCCGATCTCTCGGAGATGTGGGTCGTCCGCCATGCCTACTTCGAAAAAGCCGTCAAGTACGTCCGCACACGCGGTCGTGTCGCTTTCGACCAGGGCGGCGAAATTCAGGACGTGCTGTGGCTGGTCGACCGCTACGGCATCGTTCCTCAATCCCTCTACGAAGGCGGAGCGGCCGACGGCACCTACGACCACGCCTCGCTGGCGAAGGCGATCCGGCGGCTGGCGAAGCGGATCGTCGACAAAAAACTGTATGAAAAGGAGCATTGGCAGCGGATGATCGACGAAGAACTCGATCGGCGGCTGGGTGCGCGTCCCGACCGCTTCGTAATCGACGGGGTTGCCTACACGCCGTTTTCCTATGCCGACTCGATCGGCTTCCGGCGGGACGACTACGTCGCGTTGACCTCCTTCACCCACCACCCTTTTTTCGAACGGTTCGTGCTGGAAATTCCCGACAACTGGGCGGCGCACGCGACACTTAATATTCCGCTCGACTCGCTGATGCGACTGCTCGACAGCGCTCTTGCGGCCGGTTATACGGCAGCATGGGACGCCGATGTCTCGGAGCGGGGTTTCGGTCGACGGGCCGGCATCGCCCTGCTGCCGCAGCAGGAGGGACGCATCACGCTTCCCGCACCGGAGATCGTCGTGGACCAGCCGCTCCGCCAGCGGATGTTCGACACGCAGGCCACGACCGACGACCACGTCATGCACATCGTCGGCACGGCCGTCGATTCGCTCGGCAACAGCTATTACAAGGTGAAAAACTCTTGGGGCGAGCGGGCGGGACGCCACGGCTACTGGTATGCGTCGCCCGCCTATGTCGCAGGCAAAACCATCGAATTAGTACTCCCCCGCGCCGCTCTGGGTGTCGATCCAGGCGATGACGCCTTCCGTATCGAACGGTGAGAACCACCGAATCTCCGCATCGCGGCGAAACCATGTGAGCTGCCGCTTGGCATACCGACGTGAATTGCGTTTGATGAGCGTTATGGCTTCGTCGCGCGTAACCGTTCCGTCGAAATAATCGAAGAACTCCCTATACCCTACCGTTTGCAGTGCATTGAGGCTGCGGTAGGGCAACATCCGCCGCGCCTCCTCCTCCAACCCCGCCTCCAACATGGCGTCGACCCGCCGGTCGATGCGGGCGTACAGCTCCTCGCGCGGAAGCGTCACGCCGATCTTCACGATGTCGAACGGGCGTTGCTTGCGCAGTCCGGTACGCTGCGACGAAAAGGGTCTGCCGGTTTGCAGACAGACCTCTACGGCACGCAGCACACGTGCGGGATTCCGCAAGTCGACCTCCCCGTAATAGACCGGATCGAGCCTTTTCAACCGTTCGGCCAGCGCCTCCACCCCTTCGGTTTCGAGCTGCCGCAGCAACTCCCTGCGAAGCGCCCCGTCCGCCTGCGGCAGATCGTCCATCCCTTCGCACAACGCCCGCACGTAAAGTCCCGACCCGCCGACGGCGACGACCCGCCAACCTCTCCGGAAGAGGGTTTCGAGCAGTTGCAATGCCGCCGATTCGAATGCGCCGCAATTGAACTCCTGCGTAATATTATGCGACGCAATAAAATGATGCTCAACGGCATGAAGTTGATCGGAGGAAGGTTGTGCGGTACCGATCGGCAACTCCCGGTAAATCTGCCGGGAATCGGTCGAAAGGATCGGTGCGCCGTAGTGGCCGGCGATGCGGACGCTCAGATCCGTTTTTCCCGCTCCGGTAGGGCCGACGATCACGATCAGTTGCGACCTACTCATCGTCCAAACTGTCGTCGCCCTCGAATTCGCCGAAATCGTCCATCATCTGCTCGAAGATCGAGCCGTCGTCCTCGTTCGCCGCAGGATCGTACTGGTCGGGGGCCGGAGCATGTTCGAATGCCACGCGCGGATACTCCATCGTCGGCTCGGGCTTCTTCGCTTCGGTCAATTCGAGGTAAAGGGCCCTGTTGTTCAACTGATCAAAGAGATAGATCAATCGTTCCCTGTTGTGGTGAAGCAGTTGACCGAGCGATACGTCCTCCATCGGAATGCTTTCGGGGTCTCCCATGTCGAGCAGCGTATATTCCTGCAATCGCTCCCATTGCCCGTCGGCCGTAAAGAACGAAGTCATGCACGCTTCATAACCGAGAATCCGCACGAGGAATTCGTGAAAACCGCGCAACGTCATATCGTAGGGCACTTCGAGATCGCGGACGAAATTATCGTTTTCGTCGCTCAACATACGGAATTTGAATACCATCGACATATTCTCTGAATCTTTAAGATCGGGAAGAATTTCGCCCGCCTCGGAACCGAACCGCCCTCGGCGAAGATTTATCCCATAGCAAAGATACGAATAAGCGAGGGCAATGTCAAATTTATTTGAACATTGCCGAGCGGGAGTATCTTCGGCGCAGCCAAAGATACGCATAAGTGAGGGCAAATGCAAACTCGTTTGCGATTTGCCGAGCGAAAGCATCTAAGGCGTAGCCGAAGATTAGGAAATAATCCGGAATCGCCCTCTCACGATGTTTTTCCGGATCAGATCGTACCGAGAAACCGCATCGTATCCACGTCGTCGGCATAATCGGTCAAACCGGGATGCTGCGCCCGCCCGAAAGCGACGCGGCGGGAGTGCCGCACACACTGCGAAACGACGCATTGCAACCGATCGTCATGGGCCGCCAACCACGCTTCCACATCGGCAAGCGAGTCGTAAAACGTATAGTGGATGCAGCTGAGCGCCGCCGGAAACGACCGATCTTCGCACAATACCGCCCCGTCCAGGTCGACGAACGGCATTCGGCGCATCCGCAGAAGGGCGCGTTCCCGAAGATAATTGCGGCGATATTTTTCATTGAGCGCCGTGCAACGCAACTCCGGCAGATACCCGCGCGGCAGAAACAGCAACGACACGTTGCGGCATCCCAGCCCCGAATAGGAGAAAATATCCTCTTCCAGGCCGCTCAGCTCCGCCGCCGTCTCCCTGCCCGACAAGACCGCGACCGACTGCCGGCTTCCGCGCAACAACGACGGAATGCCGCCGAACAGCATCCGAAAATAGCGGTTCGCGTTGTCGCTTCCGGTTGCGATGACTGCATCCGGTCGCTCACCCTGCTCTGCCATCCGAAGAGGAATAGCCGGATCGATCGTTCTCAGCAAATCAACGACATAACCGATCAGAACGGTATCTTTACTCGAAGGTTTGACCCTGCACGCATGCCCGCTCGCGAGCACGCACAACAGATCGAAAAAACCGACCAGCGGAATATTGCCGGCCATAACCACCAATACCCGCTTCGGCGTCCGCACCGGAGGATATGCGCCCGCCCACGCTTCGAGCCGTTGCCGTTCGAGCATCTCGCAGCGAATAACCTTCACGGCCCGGATGATCTCCTGCGGCAGAAACCACGGATTTTCGACTGCGGCACGGCGAACGACCTCCACCGTATCCGGCGTCTTTCCGAACGCCGCCAGCCGATACCCCAACGCTGAGAATATGTCGATCATACGGTTCATGCTCCGGCAAAGATACGGATAAGCGAGAGCAAAAGCAAACGCAGTTTGTGTTTTGCCGAGCGGGAGCATCTCCGGTGCAGCCAAAGATGAGAATAAGCGAGTGCAATGTCAAATTTATTTGAACATTGCCGAACGAGAGTATCTTCGACGAAGTCAAAGATGCGAATAAGTCGCAAGCAAAAATAAACCTCTGTCTGCATTTTACCAGCACACCACGTCCGAAGTACAGCCAAGTATGACGAAAAATCGGATCTTCTGTCGCTCCGAATTTGGAAATCCGTTTTTTTTGTCTATCTTTGCAAACGCAATCTTCGAAAGAAGATCGCACATTTTGCGGAAATAGCTCAGTTGGTAGAGCACAACCTTGCCAAGGTTGAGGTCGCGGGTCCGAGTCCCGTTTTCCGCTCATGACAAACGAGTGATAATCAATGGATTGTCACTCGATTTTTCTTTTTTTTGCGGATGTGAAATAAAACTCCCTGTAATGCCTTTTTCGCGCCGTTTTCCGAAGAATGTTTTACCATTTGTTTAACCATGTTTTACGGCGGTAAAACACCGCTCGCACCTGTCTGCATAATGCCGCAACATTATGAGTGTCAGCATGAATTCCTTTTACAGAAAAGCCCGCATCAATCAAAATTGCACCACGAACATCTACCTGCGTTTTACCGTCGATCGCCGCAGCCGCTATGTAAGTACGGGAATCAGCATCCCCGCCGACGATCGGGATTTCGACATCCCAACGCTTAAAATACAGAATCCCGCCGTTCAACTGCGGATCTACGAACGAATCGAGAAATACGGCAAGCGCATCGAACGGCTCGAAGCGTTGGAGATTCCCGCGCAACGCTCGGCAACGTGCCGGAAACCGATGGACGGAGGGTCTATTGCATGATCGCCGAGTATTTCCGCCGCACGATTGCACAGTCGGAATCGGTGGGCAAAATCGGCTCGGCATCGAAACACTAAGTCTCGTTTTCAATCCCGCAACAATTCCGCTCGACCAATATCCGTTTCGACGAAATTACGGTCGGCTACCTGCATGATCTCGAATGCTCCTGCCCCCGAATGGAAACAAGAGCAACTCGACAGCCCGAAATTCGACGTGCTGAAAGCCGTTCGCAACAAAGCGTTCACCGAGGGGATTTCACCACGCCGTACACATTCAAAATCGACGGAGAGGTCATACTCCAATAAAATTACGAACCTTCGCAAAAGGAGGTAACCGCGAGGCCGTCGGATCAGACTTTTCGAACGGTATTTCCATTGTTTTCGTCTCCCGCAGATACCATGCTTGCTTCGTCCGGCTACCGTACAATTCCGTTCGCATCCTCTCTGACGCAGCGGACAGCGAGGGCGAAACTCCGGGCATAGGGTCCTTCATAGACGAACTCCGGCCGATAGCCTGTGCTACTGTACCCGGTAACCGTCAAATCGTCCGAATTGCAGGAGGTGCCGACGGAGATCTCCTGCACGAATTCCAGCGTGGCGCTCCAAATCGATGCCGCATAACTGAACTGGTAAAGCCCCGAAGCCCCTTCCGTATATCCCAGAATACCGATCTGTTTACCCGAAGCGTCCATTTTCGAGAAACGCGATCCCGCATAGGGATACCAAGCTTTCACCGAACGCTGCGAATCGACGTAGAGCCACACGCCCTCTGTCGTATACGATTCGACATCGTTTCCCGTGAACTTCAAAGGGGCGATCAGGGGGATGCGGTACCCTGCCGGACAGGGATCGAAGGCGCTTTTCGAGAGCAGAACGGTCGCGGCACCCACGGCCTCCTTCTCGAAATAGGTACCCCAGAGACGGTCGTTCTGATGCCCCGGAACATCGCTGCGCAGCCATGTCTGATTGGGGTTCGATATATCCTTCTCATCGGCATAGGAGATGTAGGTCGCCGGATGCGAGAGCGTGAACTCCACGGTGCCGTTGTAGAGATAATCCCCCGACTTGCGGCCGATCTGGGCATTCCATACCGGATCGATGGTATACCCCTCACAACTGGGCCACGAGTGCATGTCCAGCGTATTGCCTTCGGGGCCGTACACGGTCGTAGCGTTCGAGAAGGGGTCCTTGCGCCCCCACTGGTAGAGACACGAACGGGACTTGTCGCCGGAACCCGTCGGATCGTTCGCACCCAGATTCCGGTCCATCATGCGGTAGATAAGCGTCTGCTCTCCCTCCTGCCGTTCGTAGTCCTGATCCTTGGCGAAGAGTTCGTCGGTCACTACCCAGATATGCCAGCTCCATTTCACGAGACCCGTCGCCGGATCGAGATACCCGATGACCGCGTTGCCTCCCGTCCGGGCCATCGTCTTGTCGACGGTGAAGACCATGTAGTCGTTCGTGTCGAGCAGCAGGTCGTCCCAATAGACCGTTCCCGACTGGACGGGCGATTTGGCCGGAAAGCAGAAAAGTCCGTCGGGATGCGCCGCCAGCATCGACGGAGTGATCACATAGCAATTGGCGAGATTGGCGTCGCTGCCGCCCGTCAAATCGTACCCGCTCGGGGATTCCGCTTGCCGGTTCGCATGCAGGAGCAGCCTCGGCGTGTCCTGCCAGATCAGGGCGTTGTCGGCGATGTATTCGAACACTTTCTCCCCGCCGCCGGCGCGGAAGGTTACGAACTGCGCCCGCGCCGCGTTGAAGGGTTTCGAAGTCAGGGTGCCCATGTACCGGTTGCGAGTGTCTATGAAGGTCAGTTTGCACCCCTTCGCGAAATTCTGCGGAGGCAGGGCGATGTAGAACTCCGTGAATTCGCTCTGCGAGAGCAGACTGCCGTTCGTCTCGCCCTCCGGCTGGTCGGGGTCGGTCAGATCGAGCGCCACGGCCGAATAGGTCTGTTCCGAAGCATCGACGCTCAGAACAGGGTCGCCGGTACGGATATTCAGCGACGCATCGTCCGCCGCGGCGACCGCAACCCGGATGCCTTCGCCGGCGAGCACCTCGCCGTCGTTGCCTTGCAGAATGATCGATTTGAGATAGGTATCTCCCGCAAGGGTTGCGGAGGCGCGTACCCGTACCCGGATGTAGGCACACATCTGTCTGAATGAGAGACTGTGCGCGCCCGTCGGAGAGTATGCGAGCATAGGGAAGAAATCCGGCTGGATGCCGATCCGGTTCTCGCCGTATCCGGGCGAACTATAACGTTGCAGGAAATTCATCTTCCCCGAGAGGGACGTTCCCTCGCGTCCCAACAACTCGCTGTAAGGATAGAAAGCGAGATAAGAGGCTGCGTCCGCAATCGTCTCGCCTTCGAATACGGCGTTCGTACCGTCAAGTTCCTTGACGGTGAAAACGGCCGCCTGCGTTTCGTCGCCGGCGAAGACGCCGATCCGGTCGGAGGATTCCCATTCGGCGAGAATGCCGTCGGTACCCCACTCTCCGACGACGCGTGTCCCCTCCCGTTCCGAAATGGAAGCGTCGAACAGACAAACGCCGTGCTGCCCCTGCGAGGTCGAAAGTTCCTCTTGTATACTGTCGGCGACGCAGGAGACGAAAAATGCAGCGACGGGGAGTAAATATAAGATTTTTCTCATGGCTGTGTTTTTTAAATTACCAATCCACCTCTTCTCCGGGGGTGATCTCCTCGGTCGAGGTATCCATCGATGCCGCGAATCCTCGCTCTATGGCCGTGTCGCAAAGCGACAGTTCCGGTGTTTCGTAAATTCGTTTTTCTTCCATGTTTATTTCGATTTAAGCAGTCAGTTCGAGGTCGTCCAAACCCCGAGGTATTCGGGTAGCAATAAAAAAGCCAAAATCTCCGTTTCGCACATCATGCAGAGATTTTGGCCAGAATATCCGCAATGGCCCCTCCGAACAGCACATCGTTCGTGATCGGTTACCGGAGCATTTTCGTAAAGATACGGATTATTTTTCGAATACATGCATCTTGTCGGACAAATTCGTTTTTTTCCACCGAAATACCCGTTTCCAAGCGCTCTGCGGTCTGAGCTCGCAGACGTCGGATCGGAAATACGGTCCTACGTCCGTTTCCTGCAAGTCAGTATAGCCGACATACCAAAGACAAGGGCGAAACCGGCCAGCGCCGCATAATCGCCCCACAGTTCCCCGAGCGCCGTACCTTTGAGATAGACCGCACGCATGATCCCGATGAAATAACGGGGCGGGAGAAGCCGCGTGATCGCCTGCGCCCAGCCGGGCATCGACGCGATCGGGGTAATCAGTCCGCTCATCAGCACGAAGATCATCACGAAGAAAAACATCACGAACATCGTCTGCTGCATCGTATCGGATCGATTGGCGATCGCCACGCCCAGTCCCGACATCGTGACGATGAAGAGCGCGGCGGCCAGATAGACCGCACCGACCGCGCCGACGGGCGTCAGTCCGTAGACGAGCCATGCCAGCGACATGGCGACCGTCAGCACGGCCAGACCGATGATCCAATAGGGAATCAGTTTGGCCAGCGTGAAGGTCAGGCGGCCGACGGGCGTGACGTTGATCTGCTCGATCGTCCCGCGCTCCTTCTCTCCCACCAGATTGAGTGCAGGCAGGAAGCCGCACAGCATGATAAGCAGCATGATCATCAGCGCAGGGATCATGTAGGCACGGTAGTCGAGCGTCGGATTGTAGCGGTTCTGCACCGTAATCAGGTCGGGCGACGGTGCGACACCCTCTTCTGCGAGCAGTTCGGCGAGGGTTCCCATGACGGTCTGCACCATATACTGCGAACCGAGACTCCCCTTCAACGCATTCACGCCGTTGGCCGTGATGCTCACCCTGCGGGGCGACCGTTCCGCGATCGAACGTTCGAAATCGTCGGGAATCTCGACGATCACGTCGACATCGCCCCGCTCCAGCGCTGCCAGCGAAGCGCCGTAATGTTCCGTGACACCGTAGAGCCGGAAATAGTCCGAGGCTCCGATCTTCCCGACGAGCCGCCGCGAAGCGGTCGAGCGGTCGTTGTCGACCACCGAGACGCCGACATGACGGACATCCATCGTCGTGATCCACGGAATGACGAGCATCACCATCATCGGAAAGGCGACCGCCATTTTCGGCAGGAACGGATTGCGGAAGAACTGCCGGAACTCCTTGTCGAGTAAAACGAGTAGTGTTCGCATCGTTATTCGAGTTTATCGTTGAACTTTCCGAGCGCCACGCCGATCAGCGCACCGGTCATGACGGCCAGGACGGCGAACTCTTTCAGCACGGCAGCGAAGGGCAACCCCTCGACCATCAATTTGCGCACGGCCTCGATATACCAGCGGGCGGGAACGATACAGGAGATTCCCTGCAAAACGCCGGGCATGTTCTCGATCGGGAAGACCATCCCCGAGAGCATGATGAGCGGCAGGATCAGCAACATGCCCGAAATGAGCATCGCCGTCACCTGGCTGTCGGCCATCGTCGAGATGAAGAGCCCCAGCGCGAGCGCCAGGACGAGATAGAGCAGCGACAGCCCCACCAGTCCCACGACGCTGCCCGACATCGGCACGCCCAGCACGAAACGCGCCAGCAGCAGGATCGTCGCCAGGTTGACGCACGACAGCAGAAAGTAGGGAATCATCTTGGCCACGACGATCCGCAGCGGCCGCACGGGCGACACGAGCAGCACCTCCATGGTTCCGGTCTCCTTCTCTCGGACGATCGACACGGAGGTCATCATGGCGCATATCAACATGAATATCAATCCCATGAGTCCCGGCACAAAGTTGTAGGAGCTCTTCATCTGCGGATTGTAAAGCAGATGCAGTTCGGGCGTCGGCGCGCCGCCCGTCCCCTCCGCCAGCAGGACGCTTCGCAAGTACCCTGCGCCGGAGGAGGCGTCGTTGGGATTCGAGGCATCGAAAATCAACTGGATCGCCGCACCGTCCGGCTCGCCGGAACCGGCCGTCCGCCGGTCGTAGTCGTCGGCGAAGACGACCACGGCCCCGACTTCTCCCGTGCGCAGTACTTCGTCCGCCTCGTCCTGGCGGATGTACCCTCCGAAAGTGAAATAGGGATTGGCCGCGATGCGCTCCACCTGCCGGCGCACCGCTTCGGTCGGATGGGACGCGACGACGGCGAAGTCGATGTTGTTGACCTCGACCGAAATGGCGAAGCCGAACAGCAGCAGCTGCACCACGGGCATCAGCAGCACGATGAGCATCGTGCGCCGGTCGCGCAGGATATGCAGCGTCTCCTTTCGGACGAACGAGAAGAATCCTTTCATCTTATTCCGAGCGTTTGGCCGTGCGGGCCAGGATGCGGAATACCTCGTCCATCGACCCTGCGGCATATTGTTCTTTCAATTCGGCCGGAGTTCCCAGCGCGCGGATCCGCCCGTCGACCATGATCGACACCCGCGAGCAGTACTCCGCCTCGTCCATGTAGTGCGTGGTAACGAAGACCGTCGTCCCTGCGGCGGCCGTCTCGTAGATCATCTCCCAGAATTGACGGCGCGTCAGCGGATCGACACCGCCCGTCGGTTCGTCGAGGAAGACTATTTCGGGACGGTGGAGCGTCGCCACCGAGAAGGCGAGCTTCTGCTTCCAGCCCAGCGGCAGGGAACCTACCGGCGTATCGGCCTCCGAGCGGAAATCGAGGCGATGCAGCAGCTCGACGGTGCGGCGCAACGTCTGCATCCGCCGAAGACCGTAGATTCCGGCAAAAAGCCGGATATTTTCCCGCACCGTGAGGTCGTCGTAGAGCGAGAAGCGCTGGCTCATGTAGCCGATGCGGCGTTTGATCCGCTCTCCTTCGCGCATCACGTCGTAACCGGCGACCGTACCGCTTCCCGACGTGGGATAGCTCAAGCCGCACAACATCCGCATGGCGGTGGTCTTTCCGGCGCCGTTGGCGCCGAGGAATCCGAAGATTTCGCCCCGCGCCACATCGAACGAAATGCGGTCTACGGCGGTAAAATCGCCGAACCGCTTGCTCAGTTCCCTGACGGATATGATCGGTTCACGCATGGCGCATCAGTTTTATGAACACATCCTCGATTCCCGCCCCGACCGGTCGGAGCGTCACACGGCGGAATCCCCGCGCGGTGGTCTCGCGGACGAAGCGTCCGGCGTCGAACCCCTCGCCCGCGATCAGGTGGTGCGTCTGGCCGAAGGGGTAACACTCCTTCACGTCGGCATGGCGGCGCGCTTCGAGCAGCAGGCCGTACATATCGTCGCCCGCAAGCGCGTAGAGCGGCTCGTCGAACCGCCCGACGACACCCTGCGGCGTGTCGACGGCCAGGATCTTCCCGCCATCGCACAGCGCCACGCGGTCGCAGCGCACCGCTTCGTCCATGTAGGGCGTCGAAACGAGCATCGAAATCCCCTTGCCTTTCAACTCGGAGAGCATATCCCAGAACTCGCTGCGCGACACGGCGTCCACGCCCGTCGTCGGCTCGTCGAGAAGGAGCACCGCGGGCCGGTGGATCAGCGCGCAGCAGAGTGCGAGCTTCTGCTTCATACCGCCGGAAAGCTTTCCCGCACGGCGTGCGCGGAACGGTTCGATCTGGCGATAGATCGGCGCGATCAGATCGTAGTTCTCCGCGATCTCCACCCCGAACAGCGCCGCGAAGAAAGCGAGGTTCTCCCCCACCGACAAGTCGGGATAGAGCGAAAACCGTCCGGGCATGTAGCCTACCCGCTCGCGGATGCGCTTGTAGTCGGCCACGATATCCAGCCCGTCGACCGAGGCGGTGCCGCCGTCGGGTGCGACGAGCGTCGCAAGCAGCCGGAAAAGCGTCGTCTTGCCGGCTCCGTCGGGACCGATCAGGCCGAACAGCTCGCCCCGCCCGACCTCGAACGACACCTCGTCGAGCGCCGTGAGGATACCGTAACGTTTGGTCAGGGCGTGAATCTCTATGGCATTCCGCATCGTCGTCGCACTTAGAGTTTCACCTCTCCGTAAAGGCCGATCTTCAACCGGCCGTCGTTCTCGACGGCGATCTTCGCCGCATAGACCAGTCCGGCCCGCGAATTTCGGGTCTGAATGGTTTTGGGAGTGAATTCGCTCTCGGAGGCGATCCACACGATGCGTCCCGGATAGTCGAGCTGCCGCTCCCCGCCGAAATCGGCCGTCACCGTCACCTCCTGGCCCAGACGCAGGTCGGCCAACTGATCCGACGTGAAATAGGCCCGCAAGTAGATGCGGTCGAGGTCGGCGACCTTCATCAACGGCCGACCGACGGAGGCCAGTTCGCCCGCCTCGGCATATTTGGCCAGCACCGTTCCCGTCACGGGAGACGCGATGCGGCACTTGGCGAGCCGGTCTTCGACCTGCGCGATCTGCAACTCGATGGCCGACGAATTCTCGTCGATCGACACGGCATTGTTTTCCAGCGTCGACAACAGCGCGTCCAACTGCCCGCCGAGCACCTTCAACTGCGCGTCGATGTCGTCGAGCTGTTTGGTCGTGGCCGCACCGTCCTTCAACAGGTTCTCCACGCGGCGGCGTTCGGTCTGCTGTTTGGCGATCTGCTCGCGCAGCGACGCGGCCTGTTTCCCGATGTCGGGACGGCCGCTCCGCACCGAAGCGCGCTGACGTTCCAGCTGCAATTTCTGCAAATAGAGCTGTACGGTGTCGATGGCACCGACCTGCCTGCCGGCTCGGAGCACGTCACCCTCTTCGGCGTCGAAGCGGAGGATACGCCCGGCAGCTTCGGCCGACACGACGATCTCCGTGGCTTCGAACGTCCCCGTGGCATCGAAATCCCCGTCGCCCCCGCAGGAGGCTACCAACAGCGGGATCGCACCGTAAATAATGAATCGTTTCATGGTCTTATCGGTTTATCGTATGTTTCAATTCATAGATCGTCTTCACCAACTCGATCTCCCGCGCCGACCGTGCCGTGGCGGCCGTCGCCTCCTCGGTGATCTTGCGCAGCAGGTCGTTGGTATCGATCACCCCGTTGCGGAGCTTCGATTCTGCGGCTTCGCGCACCGCACGGCGCAGCTGCACGATGCGGTCGTCGTCGGCCAGCGCGCGGCGCAGGCGGGCGATGTCGCCGCTCTCCTCGACGGTCTGCAACCGTGTGTTGAAGAGGAAGACGTCGCGCTGCACATCGAGCTGCCGCTGTGCCGTGCGGAGTTTGCCCAGCGAATTCTTCTTCGTGTAGAACGCCCCGAAATTCCACGACATCCGGAATCCGACGAGCGCATTCCACGACCAGTCGTTCGCCATCATGCTCTCGAAGTAGTCCATGCCCGGATACCCGTAATATCCCTGCGCGAAGAGTCCGAAACGGGGACGGGTCGCCGATTTCACCAGCCGTCGCTGCGCCGCGAGCTTCTCGGCCTGCGCATCGAACAGCGCCAGTTCGGGACGGGCGGCCTCGAACGAAGCGGGCTCCGCGACGTCCGGCCGCACGAGCGCCCGACCGGCCAGCTCCTCTCCGATGAAAAGTTCCAGCATCCGGCGGTAGCTCTCACGCGAGGCTTCGACCTGCGCGAGCTGCTGCTCGACGGTCAGCAGTTCGGCTTCGACGGCATCGGCATCGCTCTGCATCGCCGCACCGTTGCGTTGCAGCGAACGCACCTTGTCGAGGTTGCTCCGCAGCAGTCCGAGCGTCAGTTTCGTCTGCGCGACCCGTTCGTCGAGCAGCAGAATGCCGAAATAGAGGTCGTCCACCCGCCCCTCCAACGCATAGAGATCGACATCCGTCACCTGCCGTTGTTCGGCGGCTTCGGCTTCGGCGATGCGTTTGTCGGCAGCCGACTTTCCGCCGTCCCAAATCGTCTGGGTCACTTCCAACTGCACTTTATATTGGTCCTTATTCATCCCCGGCATCCCTACGCCGTACTGGGTAAGCATACCGGTCAGCGCATCGGGGAACGCGGGCACGGCGGTCTGCCACGTGGCCTGCGCCGAAAGCGACAGCTGCGGCAGCCACTCCCGCCGTGCATTCGAAAGCGTGTACTCCTCCGTCTGCCGCACCAGGTCGTAGCGCCGGATTTCGGGGTAATGGTTCCGCGCCAGCAGACGGCACGAGTCGAGCGTCAGTTGGGCGCCGGCCGAACCCCAGACCAGCAGACACCCGCACAGTAAAACGATCCGTTTCATGAGTCGCATTTTTTAAGCCGCCGCAGGATCACCTCCGTGTTTTCCGCCCTGCGCCGTGCGAAAAAACGTTCGCGGTCGGCCGTGAGGTCCCCCAGAATCGGTTCGATGACAGGATAGGCGATGAACGGAAAGACGTTGAGCGAGATGATGTCGAGCAACAGCATCCGCACGTCGATCCTTTCCGTTTCGCCGCGGTCGGCCGAGGCGTCGAGCTCCCGCTGGATATCGCACATCAGGACGCCTGCGATCTCACGGATGCGCGCCTGCATCGTTTCATAACGTTCCGGCCGCGAAAAGACTTCGTTGACGATGAAGCGCGTGCAGGCGATCAAGAACGGCGCATTCGACTACATCACCAAAGGCGACGACAACAACAAGATCCTGCCGCTGCTGAGCCGTGCGACGGAGAAGGCACGGATGCAGCGCCGACTGGCGCGTTTCGAGGAGAAACTCTCCGACGAACATTCGTTCGACCGCATCATCGGTTCGTCGGAATCCCTCCGCAGTGCGGTCGCGCTGGCGCGCAAGGTCGCCGTCACGGATACCTCGGTGCTGCTCACGGGTGAAACCGGAACCGGCAAGGAGGTCTTTGCGCAGGCCATCCACCACGCCAGCCCGCGCGCGAAGGGGGCGTTCGTGGCGGTCAACTGTTCGGCTTTCTCCAAGGAGCTGCTCGAAAGCGAACTGTTCGGCCACCGCGCCGGCAGCTTCACGGGTGCCACGAAGGACAAGAAAGGGCTGTTCGAGGAGGCCGACAAGGGAACGCTGTTTCTCGACGAGATCGGAGAATGCCCGTCGAATTGCAGGCCAAGCTGCTGCGCGTGCTCGAAAGCGGCGAATTCATCAAGATCGGCGAGACCCGCCCGACGAAAGTCGACCTGCGGATCATCGCCGCCACGAACCGCGACCTCGAAAAGGAGATCGCCGCCGGAAATTTCCGCGAAGACCTCTTCTTCCGACTTTCTGTTTTCCGCATCCACCTGCCGTCGCTGCGCGAACGGCCGGGCGATATCGCTGAATATGCCCGGTTCTTTGCGGCGCAATTCGCCGACAGGATGGGGCGCCGGATCGACACGATCGACAAGGGATATATCGCCGCACTGGAACGCCATGCCTGGCACGGCAACGTCCGCGAACTGCGCAACGTCGTGGAGCGCAGCCTGATCATGGCCGAAGGCAACGCCCTCACCGTCGGCTGCCTCTCCCCCGAATTCCATGCCGCGTCGTGCGACGGCTCCGTGCCCGACTCGATGGCGCTCGACGCCCTCGAACGGCACCACATCCTTAGGGTACTCGAATACACGAAAGGCAACAAGGCCGAGGCCGCCCGCCTGCTGGGCATCGGCATCGCCACGCTTTACCGCAAGCTGGAAAGTTACGGCATGAAGCCCTGACGCCGGCGCCAGGCATATCATTCTGAGACGGCCGCCTTATCATTTTGATAGGGCGGCCGTTCTTTTTGGCAGGTATGCCAAAGTCGCATCTGTTTGACAATTTAGTCGCATAGTGCCGAAATTCCTGTTTTGGCACTCCCTTCGTATTCCTTTGGACACAAACCGAAAGAAGAAATCGACATGGTAATCGTGATCCTGATCCTGATATTCTGCGGCGCAATGCTGTTGCTGTGCCGGATGCTTTGCGGTTTTACGAAATTGTTGTCTAACTCAAAAAAAGAACGAAGATGAATGGAACTGTGTTGTTCCTGTTGCTGTGCGCCCTCGGGTCGCTGTGTTACTGGTTTTATTCGAAATGTGTGGATTGGTTCGAAAAAATCTAATGAAAAATGTTTACAGGATTGCTTATTCTGAGTATCATCGGATTCGTCTATTTGATGTATGTGCTCGTTAAACCCGAAAAGATTCTGATTGTCTGACCCCGAAAAAACGCAAATAAATGAATACCGAAATTTTAGGCGTAATTCTGCAATGGGTGGCTCTGGTGGTGCTCTGTTATCCGCTGGGCCGCTACATTGCCAAAGTCTACCGAGGCGAGCGCACGTGGCTCGACTTCATGGCTCCTGTCGAACGGTTCGTCTACCGCGTGTGCGGTATCGACCCCGCGAGGATATGGACTGGAAGAAGTTCCTCAAAGCACTGCTGATGGTCAACCTCTTCTGGTTCTTCTGGGGTATGGTGCTGCTCTGCTGCCAGAGCTGGCTGCCGCTCAACCCCGACGGCAACCCCGGCCAGTCGCCCGATCTGGCGTTCAACACCTGCATCTCGTTCATGGTCAACTGCAACTTGCAGCATTACAGCGGCGAGACGGGACTGAGCTATTTCACCCAGCTGTTCGTCATCATGCTCTTCCAGTTCGTCACCGCAGCGTGCGGCATGGCCGCCATGGCCGGCATCATGAAGGCGCTGGCAGCGAAGACCACGAAGGCGATCGGCAACTTCTGGGTCTTCCTCACCAAGAGCGTAACCCGCATCCTGATGCCGCTGTCGCTCGTCGTGGGTATCCTGCTGGTGATCAACGGCACCCCGATGTCGTTCGACGGTAAACAGACCATCACGACGCTCGAAGGCCAGGAGCAGGTCATCTCGCAGGGCCCCACGGCCGCTATCGTGCCGATCAAACAGCTGGGTACCAACGGCGGCGGCTATTTCGGCGTCAACTCTTCGCACCCGCTCGAAAACCCCAACGCCTTTACCAACATGCTGGAGTGCTGGTCGATCCTGATCATCCCGATGGCGATGGCCTGGGCGTTCGGCTTCTATACGCGCCGCCGCAGGCTCGCCGCATGGATCTTCGGCGTGATGCTCTTCGCTTATATCGCGGGCGTCGTCTTTTCGGTATGGCAGGAGACGGGCGGCAGTCGGCAGATCGAGCAGATGGGTATCGCGCAGGAGCTCGGCTCGATGGAGGGCAAGGAGATCCGCATCGGTTCGGCCGCTTCGGCCATGTGGGGCATGGTGACGACCGTCACCTCGAACGGCTCGGTGAACTCGATGCACGATTCGCAGACCCCGCTGAGCGGTATGATGCAGATGCTCAACATGCAGATCAACTGCTGGTTCGGCGGTGTCGGCGTGGGCTGGATGAACTACTTCGCCTTCCTCGTCATCGCCGTCTTCATCAGCGGACTGATGGTGGGCCGCACCGCCCGAATTCCTCGGACATAAGGTCGAAGCGCGAGAGATGAAGATCGCCACGATGGTCGTACTGATGCACCCCTTCCTGATCCTCGTCGGTACGGGTATTTCAGCCGCCGTGGCTGCCGCGAACCCCGAGATCGGCTGGCTCAACAACCCTTCGTTCCACGGCCTGAGCGAAATGCTCTACGAGTACACCTCGGCTGCGGCAAACAACGGTTCGGGCTTCGAGGGACTCAGCGACAACACGCCGTTCTGGAATATCATGACCGGTATCGCCCTGATCATGGGCCGTTATTTCCCGATCGTGGGACAGGTGGCCATCGCCGGACTGCTCGCTTCGAAGAAATTCATCCCCGAAAGCGCCGGTACGCTCAAGACCGACACGGGAACCTTCTCGCTGATGACCTTCGCCGTCATCATCATCGTCGCCGCCCTCTCGTTCTTCCCGTCGCTGGCGCTCGGACCGATCGCCGATTACCTGACTTTCTAAAAACGCAATGACTATGAAACGAAACAGAAATAATTCCTTGCTCGACCGTACCCTGCTGCGCCAGAGCCTGCGCGCCTCGTTCCAAAAGCTCGACCCGCGCAAGATGGTCAAGAACCCCATCATGTTCACCGTCGAAGCCGTCACCTTCGTCATGTTGCTGCTGATCGTGTGGATTGCCGTGACGGGCAATACCTCGCAGGGGTCGCTGCTCTATAACGTCGTGGTCTTCCTGGTGCTTTTTGCCACGGTGCTCTTCGCCAACTTCGCCGAGGCCATCGCCGAAGCACGCGGCAAGGCGCAGGCCGACTCGCTGCGCAAGACCCGTGAGGAGACCCCTGCCAAGCGGATCGACCCCGACGGACAGTCGCATATCGTGAGCAGTTCCGACCTCAGGCAGGGTGACCTCTTCGAATGCGTCGCCGGTGACACGGTCGCCGCCGACGGCGAGATCGTCGAGGGGCTCGCTTCGATCGACGAGAGCGCCATCACGGGCGAGTCCGCCCCTGTGATCCGCGAGGCGGGCGGTGACAAAAGTTCCGTCACGGGTGGTACCAAAGTGCTTTCCGACCGCATCCTGGTGAAGGTCACGGCGCGTCCGGGCGAAAGTTTCCTCGACAAGATGATCGCCCTCGTGGAAGGCTCCTCGCGCCAGAAGACGCCCAACGAGATTGCGCTGACGATCCTGCTCGCCGGCTTCACGATCGTCTTCGTGATCGTTTGCGCCACGCTCAAACCGTTCGCCGATTACGTGGGTGCCAACATCACCGTCGCAGCCTTTATTTCGCTGTTCGTCTGCCTGATCCCGACCACTATCGGCGGTCTGCTGTCGGCTATCGGCATCGCCGGTATGGACCGCGCGCTGCAAGCCAACGTCATCACCAAGTCGGGCAAGGCCGTCGAGACCGCCGGCGACATCGACACGCTGCTGCTGGACAAGACCGGTACGATCACCATCGGTAACCGCAAGGCCACGGGCTTCTATCCGGTCGACGGGTTCGGTGCCCGGGAGTTTGTCCGGCTGTGCGTCCTCTCGTCGGTGTCCGATCCGACGCCCGAAGGCAAGTCCATCGTCGAACTGGGTGCCGAGCAGGGCATCAAGACCGATCCCCTGCAACTGGTCGGCGTGCACATGGTGAAGTTCACCGCCGAGACCAAGTGTTCGGGTGTCGACATGCCCGACGGCCGCCGCATCCGCAAGGGCGCTTCGGAAGCGATCCTGCGCATGTGTGCCGAGGCGGGGCACGAATGCCCCGCAGGTATCGAAGCCACCGTGCGCCGTATCTCCGAGAACGGCGGGACGCCGCTCATCGTCTGCGAGGACGAGCGGATCAGGGGTGTGATCGAATTGCAGGACATCATCAAGACGGGTATCCGCGAGCGTTTCGAGCGTCTGCGCAAGATGGGCGTGAAGAAAACCGTGATGGTGACGGGCGACAATCCGCTGACGGCGAAATACATCGCCGAAAAAGCCGGCGTGGACGACTTCATCGCCGAAGCCCGCCCCGAGGATAAACTCGAATACATCCGCCGGGAGCAGCGGGCCGGCAAACTGGTGGCCATGATGGGCGACGGTACGAACGACGCTCCGGCGCTGGCTCAGGCCGACGTGGGCGTCGCGATGAACAGCGGTACGCAGGCCGCCAAGGAGGCGGGCAACATGGTCGACCTGGACAATGACCCCACGAAGTTGATCGAGATCGTCGAGATCGGCAAGCAGCTCCTGATGACGCGCGGCACGCTGACGACCTTCTCGATCGCCAACGACGTAGCCAAGTATTTCGCCATCGTCCCGGCGCTGTTCATCGCCTCCATCCCTTCGTTGCAGGCTCTGAACATCATGCACCTGCATTCGCCCGAAAGCGCCATTCTCTCGGCGGTGATCTTCAATGCGATCATCATCCCGTTGCTGATCCCGCTGGCCCTGCGCGGCGTCGCTTACAAGCCGATCGGAGCCTCGGCCCTGTTGCGCCGCAACCTCTTCATCTACGGTCTCGGCGGCATCATCGTGCCGTTCGTGGGCATCAAACTGATCGACATGTTAGTAAGTGTGTTCTTTTAATTTATTGCTTGAATCATGAAAAATCTTTGGATTTCAGTCAAGATAACGCTGGCGATGTGCGTCGTGCTGTTCGTGGGTTATGTACTGGTACTGCGCCTCGTGGCATGGGTGGCATCGCCCAACGACGGGCAGGCCGTGGAAACCTATAACGGCTCGATGGCCGGGTCGTCGGCGCCGCGAACGTAGGCCAGCAGTTCACCGGCGGGCGCTATTTCTGGGGGCGTCCCTCGGCCGTGGATTACAACGGCGGCGGCTCGGGCGGCAGCAACAAGGAGGAGGTTCCCGCCGAGATGGTGACCGCGAGCGGTTCGGGCCTCGATCCCGACATCTCGATCCGCGGTGCCGAAGTTCAGATCCGCCGCGTCGCCGGAGCCCGCGGCATGTCCGAAGCCGAGGTGAAGAAGATCGTCGAGGAGAATATCCACAAACCGTGGCTCGGACTCTTCGGCACCTATAAGGTCAATGTTCTGAAACTGAATGTGGCGTTGGACGCCGCACAGAACAAATAGCGTGTGCGGAACTTATGAAAAAGTTGGATAAACCGACCAAACGGTGGCTGATCGTACTGATCGTTTTTCTGGTCGTATTTCTGATTACGGATCTGATCTGACCCCTGTCGGTCATCCTGCTTTCGCAAGTCAGACTGCGCAAACCCTCTATTTCCCGTCGCGTACGCCCGGGCCCGGAAACGGGTTCCGTGGCGCCACGGACGGAAAAACAAACCCGAATCATCAACAATCAACGAAGAAATCTTTTAAATTCTATGAAACGTATTTTACTCGGAGTATTGGCTACGGCAGCCATGTTTGGAACGAATCACGTCGCCGCTCAAGACAAAGGGGTATCGTTCAGCGGCGGTTCCGATCTCGTAAGCTCGTATTACTGGCGCGGCGTCAAGGAGTCGGGCCCGGCCTTGCAGCCCACGCTGACCATGACGGCCGGAAACTTCTCGGTAACGGCATGGGGGTCGATCGATTTCAGCGACAGCGGCTACAAGGAGATGGATCTCACGCTGGCCTACCAGCTGGGGCCCGTGACGCTTTCGGTGGCCGACCTCTACTGGACCGGACATGACGACGACCGCTATTTCATATTCGACAGCCATTCCCCCCACCGCATCGAGGTAGGCGCGAGCTGGGTCGTATCGGAAAAACTGCCCTTCACGTTGTCGTGGTACACGATTCTGTTCGGCGCCGCCGACCGGAACGACAAAGGAGAACGCGCCTATGCTTCCTATTTCGAGGTGGCCTATCCTTTCACGGTGAAGACGGTCGACATGAAGGCCGGCGTGGGCATGGTGCCCTGGAATGCCGCCACGACCTACAACTGCGGCGATCGCGACTTCTACGTGCAGAACGTCTTCCTCAATGCCGGCAAGACCTGGGACATCAAGGGTGCCGACGGCATGAAAATCGGAATTTTCACCAATCTGATTTGGAATCCTGCTCTCGACGACGTTAACTTTGTCGGAGGATTTTCATTCAGAATGTAATAACTATGGATACACAGGACACCCGGCGAAGCGCCGAGCACTTTCTCGCCCTGATCAAAGCCTCGCACCGCGGGAAATTCAAGGTCTACATCGGCATGAGTGCCGGTGTGGGCAAGACCTACCGCATGTTGCAGGAGGCGCACCAACTGCTCGACGCAGGCGTGGACGTCCAGATCGGTTACATCGAGACGCACGGCCGTCCCGAAACGGAAGCCCTCACCGAAGGGCTTCCGTTCATTCCGCGCCGCAAGCTCTTCTACAAGGGCAAGGAGCTCGAAGAGATGGATATGCAGGCCATCATCAACCTCCACCCCGATATCGTCGTGGTCGACGAACTGGCGCACACCAACATCGAGGGCAGCGCAAATCCCAAACGGTGGCAGGACGTGATGCAGATCCTCGACGCGGGTATCAGCGTCATCTCGGCCGTCAACATCCAACACATCGAAGGGGTGAACGAACAAGTGCAGGAGATCACCGGCATCGAAGTCCACGAACGGGTGCCCGACAGCGTGCTGGCGACGGCCGACGAGGTGGTGAACATCGACCTGACGGCCGACGAACTGATCGAACGGCTCAAAGCGGGTAAAATCTACAAACCCGACAAGGTGCCGACCGCCCTGAGCAACTTCTTCCGGCAGGAGAACATCCTGCAACTGCGCGAACTCGCTTTGAAGGAGGTGGCGCTGCGCGTCGAGAAGAAGGTGGAAAACGAAGTGACGGAGAAACCCGCCCTGCTGCACGACAAGCTGTTGGCCGTGATCGACAGCAGCGAGAAACGCGCCCGCCGCCTGATCCGCAAAACCGCGCGTCTGGCCACGCATCTCAACAGTTCGTTCATCGTACTCTACGTCCAGAGCGACCGCGAGACCGCCGACCGCATCCCGCTTGCCAACCAGCGCTACCTGATCAACAACCTCAATCTGGCCACCGAACTCGGCGGTCAGATCCGGCAGGTGCACTCCAACCGTCCGGTCGAGACGATCGTGGAGATCTGCCGCGAACAAAAAATCAATATCGTCTGCGTCGGCCGACCCGAATTTTCGCTATTTTCGCTGTTGAAAAACGTCGTCGGGATGCGCCGCCTCATCGGCAGACTGTCGCGCATGAACATCGACCTGTATATATTGTCATAACCATGAAAATACAACGAAGGCTCACATTGGGCATCGGCATTCTTTTCGCCATGATCGTGCTGCTCGGCATCCAGTCGGTCAGCTATGTGCGGCAGCTTTCGCGCGCCACGGGAACCATTCTGGCCGACAATTACAACTCGTTGCAATACGCCGCCGACATGCTGCGTTCGCTCAACGACATCGGCGAAGATTCCGTTTCGCGGCACGCCCTGCGGCAGAGTCTCGCCCTCCAACAACAAAACATCACCGAGATCAGCGAACGGGAGATGACATCGGAGCTCGGCCGCCATATCGCGGCGCTGAGCGACCCCGTCACCGAGGCCGAACTGCAAACGGTGCGCCAGGACCTGCTGCGCATCATGGAACTCAACATGGCGGCCATCCGCGCCAAAAGTTCGGCCGTCGAGGAACGCGCCGACTACGTGATGTGGTGGCTGATCGTCGTGGCGGCGCTCTGCGTCGTCAGTGCCGGTGCCATTCTGGTATGGTTTCCGCGGCTGGTGCTGCGTCCCATCGACGAACTGAAAAAGGGCATCCGCGAAATCGCCAACCACAACTACCAGCAACGGCTCGACTTCACGGGCAACCGCGAATTCGAATCCGTAGCCGAATCGTTCAACGACATGGCCGCCAAACTCGACGAATACCGCCGCAGTTCGCTCGACGACCTGATGACGGCGAAAAAACGCATCGAAGCGATCGTAAACACGCTCCACGAGCCGATCATCGGTCTCGGCCCCGACCGCAAGATCCTCTTCATGAACCGCGAAGCGCTCGCGGTGCTGAATCTGCAAGCGGAGGTCGTCGGCCGCAACGCCGCCGAGGTCGCCCTTTCCAACGACCTGCTGCGCCGTCTGATGCGCGAGCTTTACGGAGAAAAGCGATCGACCGGAGGAGAGCCACTGAAAATCTACGCCGACAACAAGGAGAGCTACTTCCAAATGGAGAACACGCCGCTCTACATCACGCCTGTCGGCGGACGCGAACAACAGTTCGTCGGCAACCTGATTATCCTGAGCAACGTCACCAAATACAAGGAACTGGATTCGGCCAAGACCAACTTCATCTCGACCGTCTCGCATGAGATGAAGACCCCGATCTCGTCGATCCTGATGAGTCTGCAACTGCTCGGCGACGACCGGCTCGGCAAGCTCAACGACGAACAGAAGCAGCTGGTCGGGAGTATCCGCGACAGCAGCGACCGTCTTCTCTCGATCACGGGCGAATTGCTCAACATGACGCAGATCGAGACCGGCAAGCTCAAACTCATGCCCAAGATCACCAAGCCGATCGAATTGATCGACTACGCCGTCAAGGCGACGCAGGTATTGGCCGAGCGGTTCTGCTGTTTCGTCGAGGTGGAATACCCCGAAAAAATCTCGAAACTGTTCGTCGACAGCGAAAAGATCGCGTGGGTCATCACCAACCTGCTGTCGAACGCCATCCACCACTCGCCCGAAAAATCGCGCATCATCGTGGGCGCCGTACAGCACGAAAAGGCGGTCGAAATCTACGTGCAGGATTTCGGACGGGGCATCGACCCGCGTTACCATAAGAGCATTTTCGAACGTTATTTCCGCGTGCCGGGTACCAAAGTGCAGGGCAGCGGGCTGGGGCTGGCCATTTCGAAGGAGTTTGTCGAGGCGCACGGCGGCACGATCGCGGTCGAAAGCGGGATCGGCAAGGGAAGCCGCTTCTCGATCCTGCTGCCCGTGTGAATTCCGCACGACGTACCGCGGACGGACTCCACACCCAGGGCCTTCGGCCGATGTCGAAATCGCTATAATTCGGTATTGCGGATCCGACGGAATTTCCTCTGCGTTGCGTCTCGAAAAGGGATATTTCGAACATGCAAACATGTAAAGCGTAAAAAGAGGATAGGTGCCGAAATTCTGCGACAGGCCGCACGGATCTTTCGTATCAGAGGATTCGCGGGACGTCGCATCGCGAGATCGCCGACGCCGCAAACATCGGACCGAGCAATATCCGCAACTATTTTCCCGGCAAGGAGGGATCGTTCCGTACCGTTGTACAGCCCGTCGTCGGGCCGGCCGCGGTTTCGGATGAAGGCCGGGAAATATCGCTCGGTTTTCTTGTGTCGTGTTACGGCGTCTTATATTTTACTTATCGTTCAGATGCGCGACGTATCCCGCACGCATCACCGAACATTTGAAAGCCCTCCGTCGGGAACAGCCGGCGCAATCCGTCATTTCGCAGCGCGCCACCGAACTCAAGACGTACAGGCGTCCGGCGCTTTTCAGCAGAGCAAACGGAGCGGAGCTGCGATCGCCGCTCCGCTCCGTTGTCGCATCGTCCGAATGACGGCCCCCGCGTATTCAGCAATTCAACCCCGCATCGTAGGCCTGTTTCATGGCCGGACTACCCTCGATCTCACCGATTTTCCACGCCCCGACGCCGTAGATCGTACCGCATTCGCGGGAATCGTCGAGACAGTCCAGAAAACCGCGGAAACCGTCGATCGTCCGTTCCATGGCAGCCTTGCTGTCGTCGGCCGCCGCCACGATAAAATAAAACTCCTTGCCCGTCATCTCGGTGTAACGTGCGCAGCAGCGGTCGATCAGCGTCTTCATCTGGGCCGACATGGTGTAGAAATAGACCGGCGTAGCCAGCACGATCACGTCGGCCGCGACCATTTTCCGTACGATCTCCGCCGCATCGTCCCGTTGCGGACAGGTTCGGGTATCGTAGCAGACGCCGCAACCGGTGCAGTAACCGATCCGGCAGTCGCGCAGTGATATCTTCTCCGCGTCGTGCCCCGCCTCCCGCGCCCCGCGCAGGAACTCGTCGCACAGCCGATCGGAATTCCCGTGCCGGCGTGGAGAAGACGAAAGTAGCAAAATTCGTTTTTTCATCTTTTTACCTAATTATCTATGATTCGGTCAATCAATCGATCCCTCGCCACCATGCCTCGTAACGCCTGACGGTGTCGGCCAGCGGCACGATCTCTCCGATCATCGGTTGCAACAGTATGAACCCGTCGCCTGCCGCCGCTTCGGCGGCGTTTTTCAGCGGCTCGTCCCACGCATGGCGGCTCAGCGCGAATTTCGAGTGATGCACCGTCAGCACACGTGCCGGGCGCAGGTCGCGGATCGCCTCCGGCAATTTTTCGGGCATCAGATGAATGTAACGCCAGTCGGCGTTGTACTGCCCGTTCTCCACCACCGCCAGGTCGATCGGCGCGAACCGGCGACCGATCTCGGCGAAGTGCGCATCGTAACCGCCGTCGCCTGCAAGATAGACCCGCCGCGAAGGGCTCTCCACCAAAAACGAGGCCCAGAGCGAACGGTTGCGCTGCAACCCGCGCCCTGAAAAATGGCGCGCAGGCAGGCAGTGGATCCGGAACCCGTCCGACAAGCCGCAGCTCTCGTTCCAATCCAGTTCGACGATCCGGTCGGAATCGAATCCCCAATACTCGAAATGCTCCCCCACGCCCAGCGGACAGACTACCCTGCCGATACGCTCTTTCAACTGCATTACGGTACGGTAATCCAGATGATCCCAATGGTCGTGCGTGACGATCAGGCAGTCGATATCGGGCATGTCCTCCGGAGAAAAGACGTCCGTACCCTTGAAGGGAGAAAAGAACAGCGACATCGGCCACTTGTCGGTCAGCACAGGATCGACCAGAAGACGCATCCCGTCCAATTGCAGCAGATAGGACGAATGGCCGAACCACACCAACGCATCCTCCGCCCGCTCCAAACGGTGCAGATCGGGTTTCAGCACCGGAAGCGCCGACGCCGGTTCGCGGCGCTCTTTGCTCCCGAAGAGAATACCCCACATGCTGCCCGCAAACCCTTTGTCGGAAGTCATCTGCGGCGTAGGATGCAGGTTGCGGAACTGCCCGTCGCGGTAATTGGGCGAACGGCGGATACGTTCCAACCGCTCGCCGCGCGGCAAGCGGCCGAAACTCCGCTGATTGACGAATGCGATCCCCGCCGCAGCGAGCAACACGACGATCGACAAGAGGATTGCGGACATACGGCGAATCGTTTTTCTCATCTATTCGGGAATCACTTCGTTCAGACAGGCGATCGCATTGAGCGTGCGCGGGTAACCAATGTAGGGAAGCAGCTGCGTAACGACGGCCAGCAGTGTCGCCTTGCCGTTACCGACGTTCGCATTGCCCTGAATATGCCCTTTCACCTGCGCTTCGCAACCGCCCAACGACACGAGCATCGAAAAAGTCAGCAATTCACGAGTCTTCACATCCAACCCGCCGCGCGTGTAATAGTCGCCGAAACAATCGGCAGACAGATAGCGCTGGATATGCACCTGATTCTCCGGTGCTTCCTCGTGCATCCGATCGATCCGTTCGCCGAAGATCGATCGCTGTACGGCCAGTCCCTTTTCGAAGCGGTCATCGGACGAAACGGTCGACTGCCCCTCCAACGGCAACGTCACGCCCCGTCGCCGCAGCACATCGTTGGCTATGCCGATGAAATCGAAGGTCCTGGCCAAACCGACGTAAGGCACGGCCTGATACAAAATCTCCTTCACCTCGACGGGCGTCACGCCGCCGTCGAGCGCCGCGTCGAGCAGCGAGCGGTAGACCCCCTCCGCCTGCAAGGCGATCGCCGAAGCGAGAAGGGTCATTCTGCGCGTCCGCTCGTCGAGTTCTCCGTAACGCAACACCTCGTCGAAGGCGAAATTGCCGACGATCTCCGCCAGTTCGGGATCGCTCTGTTCCAACTCCGACTTGCATGCCGGCAACAACGCATCGAAATTGCGGAGCGCCGTCCGGGACATCCGGCTGCGGAATTCCTCCGTCCCGGCGGTCGCCGCTGCATACTGCGCGTCGTCCACCGGTTCGAGCCACCTATTCTCGTTGGTCTGCGGATTGGTCTCGACGGCCAGATGCGCAAACCAGCTGTCGGGTGCCGCTCCGTGCCAGTGCTCCACGTCGGGAGCGATCTCCACCACATCTCCCGGCAACAACAGCCGCGCCGGTTCACCCCGTTCCTGGTAATAGCCCCTGCCGGCCGTGACAAGCAGCAGTTGCCCTCCGGTATGGCTATGCCAGTTGTTGCGGCATCCGGGACTGAAAGTCACGTTCGACACCAGACAGTTCAACGCCTCGTCGCGCACCAACGGCGCACGGTAGGCCTGACCGATAAAATAGGCCGAAAATTCCTCCGGCAGCTTCTCGCCCTGCGGGAAGATCTGCCCAAAGATAGGATTCTCTCTCATCGTGTTTTCCTGTGCATGAATTGTTCCTGCCGAACCGATCAGCAGTGCAAAAACGACTGCCTGCCGACATGCGATTCTTCTCATCGTCTCTTCGTTTTTAGGTTCACGATGCAAAATTACGGAGATTCCGCACTGCACGACCTACACGGATTACGGATTTCGTTACCACTTTTACCGATTCGGCCTACTTCGCATTGCGGTAGGCAAGAGGCGAACTTCCCGTATGGCGCTTGAAGAAACGCCCCAGATAGGACTGGTCGGGGAAGTGCATCCGATCGGCGATCTGTTGCAGCGAAAGATCGGAAAACATGAGCATCAGTTTGATTTCGTGTACGATCCACTTGTCGATCATCTCCTTGGGGGTCTCGCCGGTCAGCGTGCGCGTCACGGAGGCCAGGTAACTCATCGAAATACAGAGTTTTCCGGCATAGAAGGCCACGTCGCGCCGCTCGATGAAATGCTCGGCGATCAACTTCACGAAGCGATCGTAAAGTTCCCGCTTGCGATGGGCGCCCTCCTCCTGATAACGGATGTAGTTCCGCCGGACCTTGTCGCAAACGTTCAGTAGGATATGACGCATCAGCAGGTACATGATCTGCGAACGGTAGATGTTCTCCGTCTCCGCGCTGGCGGCCAATACCACGGAATAAAGGTTTTTCACCCCGCGGGCCGTCTCCCCGCGGTGCCGGATCGCCGGATGGGTTTCCAGATAGTGGAAACATTCGGTATCGAGCCGCTGCATCGCTCCGTCGAATACCTGGATGCTCGAAGCGTAAAAGATCACGCGGAAGTCGGCGCTCGCCTCGACGAGCATGAAGACCATGTCGGGCAGCAGCACCACCTCCGTATCGCACTCGATCGCATGTTCCTCGACATTGACCGATACGACCGCACGGCCGGCCGTGCACAGGAACACGGCGCCGCCGTTCACCCGAACGGGACGTTTCAGAAAAGCGGACAAATTCGTATCCTCCACTGAAAAAGATTGTTCGTCGGATAACAATAATTCGATCATATCCTCGTTTTTGACATAAATACGTCACAAAAATAGATAAAATTCGGCAAAAAAGCCCATGATAGTTCACGTTTTGAAAAATTCCGCCCATTTTTTGAAACCGGATGTTCTACGGCTTTTGCCTATCTTTGTCGCGATTAAAAAGGAAAAACGAAACATGAAGAAAAATTCGATCCGTGCAGCAGCACTCGCCTGCTGCTTTTTCATGCTCGGCTGTCGTCAGGCGCCGATGCAATCCCAAAGTTCGGAGTACGACGTCCTGACAGTGGCTACGACCGACCGTACCATTCCGGTGGATTACTCGGCGACGATCCGCGGTCGTCAGGATATCGCAATCTATGCGCAGGTATCGGGCAAGATCGCCCAGGTCTGCATAAACGAGGGGCAGCGCGTCCGCAACGGGCAGACGCTTTTCATCATCGACCAGGTTCCCTATAAGGCAGCTTTGCAGACGGCCGAAGCCAACGTCGCCGCCGCCAAGGCGAGTGTTGCGACCGCTCAGCTGACCTACGACAGCAAGAAGGAACTTTTCGCACGCAAGGTAGTTTCGCAGTTCGACCTTTCGACGGCCGAGAACAACCTGTTGACGGCCAAGGCGCAGTTCGCACAGGCCGAAGCACAGCGCGTGAACGCCGCCAACAACCTCTCCTATACGGTCGTGACCAGTCCCTCGGACGGAATCGCGGGTACACTGCCTTACAAGGTAGGCGCGCTGGTCGGTCCTTCGACGCCGCAGCCGCTGACTACCGTATCGGACAACTCGGAGATGTACGTCTATTTCTCGATGACCGAGAACCAACTGCTGAACCTCACGCGCGAGTACGGTTCGATCGACAATACGCTGAAAAACATGCCCGACGTGCAGTTGCGTCTCAACGACGGGTCGGTCTACGACGAGGCGGGCCGCATCGAGGCCATCAGCGGCGTCATCGACACCTCGACGGGCAGCGTGCAGCTCCGCGCGGCGTTCCCCAACCCGAACGGGCTGCTCCACAGCGGCGGAGCCGGCAACATCATCCTGCCGTACGTCCGCAAGCAGTGCGTCGTAATCCCTCAGGCCGCGACCTTCGAATTGCAGGACAAGGTATATGTATATAAGGTCATCGACGGCAAAGCCACGTCGGCCGCGATCGCCGTAGACCGGATTTCGAACGGCAGGGAGTACATCGTCAACTCGGGTCTGGTGCCGGGCGACGTGATCGTCGCCGAGGGCGTGGGTCTGATGCGCGAAGGCACGCCCGTGCAGCCCAAGGCACAGAAGGCCGCCGCACCCTCCGCCGACCAGGCAGCCGCTCAACCCGAAACCGCAAAGGAGGAATAGGCCATGACACTCAAGCATTTTATCGAACGACCCGTATTGGCGTCGGTTATCTCCATCGTCATCGTCATCGCCGGTATCATCGGACTTGCGACGCTGCCCATCGAGCAGTATCCCGATATCGCGCCTCCGACGGTCATGGTCCGCGCCAGCTACCCCGGCGCCAGTGCCGAAACGATCCAGAAGTCGGTCATCGTACCGCTCGAACAGGCCATCAACGGCGTGGAGAACATGACCTACATCACCTCCAGCGCAGCCGTCGGCAGCGCCTCGGTCACCGTCTATTTCCGTCAGGGCACCGATCCCGACATGGCGGCCGTGAACGTACAGAACAAAGTTTCCCGCGCCACCGGACAATTGCCCTCCGCGGTAACCCAGATCGGCGTTTCGACCATGAAGCGCCAGACCTCCATGGTAAAGATCTTCTCGCTGTACAGTCCCGACGACTCCTACGACGAGACGTTCCTCTCCAACTATTCGAAAATCAACATCGAACCGCGTATCCTGCGTATTCCGGGCGTCGGCGAAGCCTTCACGCTCGGCGCCGACTATTCGATGCGCGTCTGGCTGAAACCCGACGTGATGGCGCAGTACAAGCTCATCCCGTCGGACGTGACGGCCGCACTGTCCGAACAGAACATCGAGTCGGCCACGGGTACGCTGGGCGAAAACTCGGAGAACACGTTCCAGTATACGATGAAATACCGCGGACGTTACGAAACGCCCGAAGAGTTCGGCCAGATCGTCATCCGCTCGCTCCCCAACGGTGAGGTGCTGCGTCTGAAAGATGTCGCCGACATCGAGCTGGGCAGCGAATCCTATGCCTACAAGGGCTATACCAACGGCCACCCGGGCGTCAGCACGATGATCTTCCAGACCGCCGGTTCGAATGCCACGCAGGTCGTCGAGGATGTCGAAGCGCTGCTCGAAGAGGTACGTGCCGAACTGCCGAAAGGCATCGAAATCGCTCACCTGCAAAGTGTGAACGACTTCCTTTACGCCTCGATGAACGAGGTGCTCAAAACGCTGATCGAAGCCATCATCCTCGTGGTGCTGGTGGTCTACGTCTTCTTGCAGGACATCCGCTCGACGCTCGTCCCCACGATTTCGATTCTCGTAGCACTCGTCGGAACCTTCGCATTCCTGTCGGTGGCCGGTTTCTCGATCAACCTGCTGACGCTCTTCGCACTGGTGCTTGCCATCGGTACAGTCGTCGACGATGCCATCATCGTCGTCGAGGCGGTGCAGGCGCGATTCGACGTGGGATACAAGTCTTCCTACCATGCCACCATCGACGCCATGTCGGGCATCACGTCGGCCATCGTCACCTCGACGCTGGTCTTCATGGCCGTCTTCATTCCCGTGGCCATGATGGGCGGAACGTCGGGTATCTTCTACACCCAGTTCGGTATCACGATGGCCGTGGCCGTCGGTATCTCGGCCGTCAATGCCCTTACGCTCTCGCCGGCGCTCTGCGCCCTGCTGCTGAAACCCTACATGGACGAGAACGGGCAGATGCGCGACAACTTCGCCGCCCGCTTCCGCAAGGCGTTCAATACCACGTTCGGTACGATGGTCAACAAGTACAAGCACGGCGTGCTGCTCTTCATCAAGCACAAGTGGCTGATGTGGTCGACGCTCGGACTCGCCCTCGTGGCGCTCGTCATACTGATGGATACCACCAAGACGGGTCTGGTACCCGATGAAGACCAGGGTACGATCATGGTCAACGTGACGGCCGCTCCGGGTTCCGGACTCGCCGAGACGCACCTGATCATGGAGCAGGTTGCGGACCGCATCGAGGACATTCCCCAGATCCGCGACTTCATGCAGGTCGCCGGTTACGGCATGATCGCCGGACAGGGATCGTCCTACGGTATGTGTATCATCAAGCTCAAAGACTGGGCCGAGCGTCCCGAAAAGTCGGATGCCGTACAGGCCGTCATCGGACAGATCTACGCCCGGACGGCCGACATCAAGGATGCGCAGATCTTCGCCGTCGCACCGCCGATGATTTCGGGTTACGGAACCTCGACCGGCTTCTCGCTGAACTTGCAGGACAAGGCGGGCGGAGAGCTGACCGATTTCTACAACATCTACCTGAAATTCATCGGCGCGCTGAACCAGCGTCCCGAAATCGAACGCGCCTACTCGACGTTCAACATCAACTTCCCGCAGTATCTGGTCGACATCGACGCCGCGAAAGCCAAACGTGCCGGCGTGTCGCCGAGCACGGTACTCTCGACGCTGGCGGGTTACTACGGCGGACAGTACGTTTCGAACATCAACCGCTTCTCGAAGATGTACTACGTGACGTTGCAGGCTGATCCGAAGTACCGTCTCGACACGGAGTCGCTCAACAACGTCTACGTCCGCACGGACAGCGGCGAAATGGCGCCGCTGAGCCAGTTCGTGAACCTGACGCGCGTATACAGTTCCGAAGTGCTCAACCGCTTCAACCTCTACAACTCGATCGCCGTGAACGGTACGGCCGCCAGCGGTTATTCGTCGGGCGACGCCATCCAGGCGATCCGCGAGGTCGCCGCCGAGGTGCTGCCGAAGGGCTACGGATTCGAGTTCGACGGCATCACGCGCGAGGAGGCGCAGACCGGCAGCAACACGGCCATTATCTTCGGTATCTGTATTCTGCTGATCTACCTCATCCTGAGTGCGCTCTACGAGAGTTTCTTCGTTCCGTTCGCCGTCATCCTCGCCGTACCGTGCGGTCTGACAGGCTCGTTCCTCATGGCCAAGGCGATGGGACTCGAAAACAACATCTATCTCCAAACGGGTATCATCATGCTGATCGGTCTGCTGTCGAAAACGGCCATTCTGATCACCGAGTACGCCGCCGACCGCCGCGCCGGAGGCATGAGCCTCACGCAAGCCGCCGTGTCGGCCGCCAAAGCCCGTCTGCGCCCGATTCTGATGACCGTCCTTACGTGCGTGTTCGGTATGATCCCGCTGATGCTCTCGCACGGTGTCGGCGCCAACGGCAACTCCACGCTCGGTTCGGGCGTCGTGGGCGGCATGATCGTCGGTACGCTGGCGCTGCTGTTCCTGGTACCGACGCTGTTCATCGTCTTCCAGACCCTGCAGGAGAAGATCAAGCCGGTGGAGTTCACCTCTCCCGATTGGTGCATCCAGGCCGAGATCGAAGAGAATCAAAAAGAACCTATTGACGAAGAAGCAAAAACCGATGATGATACGAAATAGTTTATTCGCAGCCGTCGCCCTGCTTATGACGGGCTGCGGCATCTACAAACCCTACACGCGTCCCGAAGTCACGACCGACGGCATCTACCGCGAGCCCGTAACTCCGACCGACACGGCCTCGCTGGCCGACCTCGACTGGCGGGCGCTCTTCCCCGACGAGCGGTTGCAGCAGCTCATCGATACGGTGCTGGTACGCAACACCGATCTGCGCACGGCACAGTTGCAGGTCGAGGAGGCCGAAGCGACGCTCCGCACTGCACGGCTCTCGCTGCTCCCCCTCCTTCACGCTCGCACCCCAGGGCGGCGTAAGCAGTTTCGACAATTCGAAGGGGACTTGGACTTACAACCTTCCCGTGACGGCCAGCTGGGAGATCGATATTTTCTCGCGGCTGCGCAACGGCAAACTCCGCAACAAGGCGCTCTACTACCAGAGCATCGAGTATCGCCAGGCCGTTCGCACGCAGTTGATCGCCACGACGGCCAACCTCTACTTCACGCTCTGTATGCTCGACGAACAATACGCCATCGCCAACGAGACCGCCTCGGCATGGCGTGAAGCAGTCGACGCCATCCGTGCGATGAAGGACGCGGGCATGGCGACCGAAGCAGCCGTCGCACAGAACGAAGCGGCCTATTACAGTGTCGAGACGTCGGTCAAGCAGCTCGCGCAGTCGATCAGCGAGACCGAAAACAGCCTATGTTCGCTGTTGGCGCAGACTCCGCACAAGATCGAGCGCGGCTCGCTCGAAAGCCAGCAGATGCCCGCCGACCTGCTCATCGGCGTCCCCGTGCAACTGCTCTCGCGCCGTCCCGACGTACGCCGCGCCGAGTACTCGCTCATGTCGGCCTATTATGCTACGGCCGAAGCACGTTCGGCGCTCTATCCGCAGATTACGCTCAGCGGTACGGCCGGTTGGACGAACAGCGCAGGGTCGCAGATCGTCAACCCCGGCAAGCTGCTTCTGTCGGCCGCAGGACAATTGTTGCAGCCGATCTTCCAGGCCGGCGCCAACCGTGCGCGCGTGAAGATCGCCAAAGCGCAGCAGCAGGAGGCGATGCTCGCCTACGAGCAGACGATTCTCAATGCCGGACAAGAGGTCAACGATGCGCTGACCGCCTGCCAGACGGCACGCGAGTCGGCAGCGCTCTACGACCAGCAGGTCGCATCGCTCCGTCGTGCCGTCGAGAGCACCGAGCTGCTGATGCAGCACGGCTCGACGACCTACCTCGAAGTGCTGACCGCACGGCAGTCGCTCCTCTCGGCGCAGTTGCAGCAGGTCGCCAACCGTTTCACCGAATTGCAGAGCGTGGTCACGCTCTACCACGCCCTCGGCGGCGGACGCGAAACGGAAGCGGCGCAGTAGCGTTTTTCCTCCGACCGATATTTACGACCGGAAAATCCGAACAGGGTTTTCCGGTTTTTTCGTATCCTGCATCGGCGGGAACGACAAAATTTTCCGATTTTCACACCGACCGTTGGATTATCACCTGCAATTTCGTATTTTTGTTCGATCGGTCACGAAAACAAAAGAAAGAAAATCCGAAAAACAAAGGAAACACAATTCAAATTCATAACTATTAACCCGTTAACCACATGATTCTCAAAAGACTGATTCCCATTCTGCTGGCCGTGCCGCTGCTCGCAGCCTGCCCGTCGGGAAATCCGAACGGCAAGATGCCGGTCGATGTTTCCAAACTGCCCCGCCAAATCTATTCGGGCGAACAGGGCCCGTTCCACGTACAGGGCATCGCCGTCGATCTCGACCGCGGCTACATGTACTTCTCGTTCACCACCACGCTCCTGAAAACCGACATGCAGGGTAACCTGCTCGGCAGCGTCGAAGGCATGACCGGGCACTTGGGCTGCATGACGCTCAATCCCGACGACGGACGGCTCTACGCTTCGATCGAGTACAAGCACGACGCGATCGGAAAGGGCATTCTCAACAAACTGGAAGGCGTCCGGAACGACGAGCAGACGGGTTTCTACGTCGCAGTCTTCGACGTCGACCGCATCGACCGCATCGGAATGAATGCCGAGAAGGACGACGTGATGAAGACCGTCTACATCAAGGAGGCCGTCGACGACTACTACGCCAAAGTCTCCAACAACGGACAGGAGCTGGAACACCGTTTCGGCTGCTCGGGCATCGACGGCGTGACATTCGCACCCGCATTCGGCCAGAGCCGCGACGGCAAGAAGTATCTCTACGTCGCTTACGGCATCTACGGCGACACGCTGCGCACCGACAACGACTATCAGGTGATTCTGGCCTACGACACCCGGGACTGGAAGCGGTACGAGCAGCCGCTCACGCAAGAGAACCTGCACAAGAGCGGTCCCGAGAAACCGCTCCACAAATATTTCCTCTACACGGGCAACACCTCGTGGGGCATCCAGAACCTCGCCTACGACAAGGCCTCGGGCAACATGCACGCCGCTGTCTACAAGGGCAAGAAATCGCACTATCCCAACTACTCCTACTTCGTCATCGACGGCAGCAAGGCTCCCGAGCGCAAGCAGCTGCAAGGGTTCGATCCCGCCGTCGAGGCAGAGGTGCTCTCGCTGCTGCCCGAAGGACTGCATGATGCGCAAAGCGATACGTGGGGTTGGAATTTCAAATGGGGTACGACGGGACTCTGCCCCATCGGCGACGGTTATTTCTACATCTCGCACAACGCCAAGGACAAGCAGACGGGCAATCAGAGCAGTATCGTACAGCTTTATAAATGGACGGGCAATCCCGACAAAGCCTTCGAACCGGTGGAATAAATCCGCCGGGCATGAAGAAACGATCCCCGCGACCGGATGGTCGCGGGATCGTTTCTTCATCGGGCGCTCCCGGTCACTTCTTCTCCTTCAACAGGTCGCGGATCTCGGCGAGCAGCAGCTCCTCTTTCGTCGGAGCGGGTTCCGGTGCAGGCTGGGGCGCCTCTTCCTTTTTCCGCATCAGCCGGTTCATCAGCTTGACCATCAGGAAGACGCAGAATGCCAGAATCGTGAAGTCGATGCACTGCTGGATGAAAGCCCCGTAGTTCCAATAGACCGGTTCCAGTGTCTCGGCTGCCTTGCCGGCGATGTTCACACCGTCGGGCGTCACCTCGTTAACGACTTCGCCTACGGCCTGCGACATGTCGCGGATCTTCGAAATGTCGAGCCGCAGGTCGGTGAAGTTCACATTGCCGAGCAATGCTCCGATGGGCGGCATCAGGATGTCGTTCACTAACGATGAAACGATCTTGCCGAATGCACCGCCGATGATTACGCCGACAGCCATGTCCATTACGTTGCCCTTGATGGCAAACTCCTTGAATTCCTTAAAAAATCCCATCTTGTTCGTGTTTTAGCGTATTATAAGGTAAGTGATTACTCCTTCTGCAACAACATTTCGCGCAACTGCGTGCAACTCGACTCCGGCTCACGGAAATGGAACGTCGCAATACCGAATGCCGCGGCGGCTTCGAGATTCGAGCGGCGGTCGTCGATGAAGAGCGTTTCGGCGGGATCGAGACCGAAACGGTCGAGCAGAATTTCATAGATGCGCGGTTCGGGCTTGACGACACCCTCCTCGCATGAAACCACCTCTCCGTCGAAGCACCCGTAAATCTCGGTCCGGCGCAGAAAATCGATGAACTCCCGCGACATGTTCGAGAGCACGTAAAGCCGGTATCCGGCCCGTTTCAGGTCGCGGATCAACGCCGCAGTCTGCGGAACCGCCTCCTGACGATCCAGCGCTTCGCGCAGATAATCTTCGGCCACGGCGCGGTCGCAGCCTTTCGACCGGCTCAGTTCGTCCAACACCTCGTCGAAGGTCAGCGTCCCCCGATCGTACTCCTCCCAGAAAAGGGGCATCTTCGCCGCGAAAATAAACGCGAAAAAATCGATCAACTCCTTGCGCACCTTTTTCGCATCGCGGTGAAACACCACCCCGCCCAAATCGAAAACTATGTTTTTCATCGCCTCAAATTTAATAAAATAGTCTGAAATACCCTATGCTGCCCCGACGCTTTTCCCGAATAATCGGATGCCGGTCGGGGCGGAACGCTTCGGCGGCCGGAGGCGTCATGCCGAAAAGCAGGCTGCCGCAGCTCCGCCCCGCACGGTTTCGACAGCGGAAAACATAGAAGAGGCCGCTTAATAATCAAGGTATTCCGCCAAAAAGCTTATTCCTACTAAAAAAACCGTAGAAACACTTGTTTATCTAAAAATTTAGTACTAAATTTGTCGTAACGAAAAAAACGCCCAGCTATGAAAACACCCGCAATCGAACCGCTTACCGACGGCGAAGAACGCATCATGCAGATGCTCTGGTCGCTCGGCGAGGGAACGGTCAACGACATCCTCGCCGTCATCCCCGAACCCAAACCGAAGTACACCACGGTGGCCACCTTCATCAAGATTCTGGAAAATAAAGGCTACGTCGCCCACCGCAGCGAGGGAAAGAGCTATGTCTTCACACCGCTCGTCTCACGCGAAGAGGTCGCCGGCAGGCAGATGCAGTCGATGTTGCGCACCTATTTCGACGGATCGTTCGCGCAGATGGTCACCTTCTTCTCGAAACACGAGAACATCTCGATGAAGGAGATGGACGAGATCCTCTCCGTCATGCAACAGATCCGCAAAAAACGCTGACGCCATGAAAGAACTGCTGATCTACGCACTCGAAGTTCTCGTATGCAGCGCGGCATTGCTGCTAGCCTACTCGGTGCTGCTCGAACGCCGGACGGCGTTCCTCCACTGCCGGCTCTATCTGATCGGCGCGATGCTGCTGGCCGCCCTCATCCCTGCGCTCAGCATTCCCGTCTGGACAGGCGAAACACTCTATATGGCAGCCGATCCCGTCGCGGCCGCCGCACCAACCGCCGCACCGGCCGCCACCGATGCCGGTACTCCGTCGCTGCCTGTCGCCGTCACGTTGTTCCTGTACGCCCTCGGCGTGCTGCTCTCGTTCGGCGCGATGATCGCCCAGATCGTGCGAATCCGCCGTCTCCGGCACGGCGCACGGACGATCCGCCGCGCCGACTGCGACATCGTACTGACGCAGGCCGACATCTCCTCGTTCTCGTTCTTCCGCACGGTCTATCTGCACGATGCGATTCCCGAAAGCGACATGGCGGCCGTCGTCGCCCACGAACTGAGCCATATCCGCCACCGTCACTCCGCCGAGCGGATCGTCATGGAGTGCGTCAAGGCCCTGCTCTGGTGGAATCCTTTCGTCCGGATCGCCGCACGGCGTCTGGCCGAAGTCGAGGAGTACGAAGCCGACCGTGACGTACTGACGCAAGGGTACGATCCGTCCGAATACATCGCCACGATCTTCAAAACCCAGTTCGGTTATAGTCCGGACATAGCCAACGGGTTGCGGGATTCACTAACCAAAAAACGATTCCAGATGATGACCAAACACTCCGGCGACAGCCGCGCGCTGTTGCGTCTGGCGGGAAATATTCCCGTCGTACTGCTCCTGCTGGCCTGTTTCTCGTTCACTTCGCAGGCCACCGAAATCCGAACCGACCCGCCGAACGGGCAGAGCGACTCCGACATCGAGATCGTGTCGGTCGGGACTATCCGTAAAACTCCGGATACCCAAGAACGCTACCGCAAGGCGAAAGGCGAAGCGGACGTCTATCTCGTCGCCGAAAAGATGCCCCTTTTCGAAGGCAAGGGAACGCTGCGAGATTTCCAGCATTGGGTCGACGCCCGTGCGGCCGAATACGACCACAGCGGTAAAGTTATCCTCACGTTCATCGTCGAAAAGAACGGCTCCGTCGCCGAGGTACAGGTTCTAGATACTCCCGATCCCGCTATGGGCGAAGCCGCCGCACGCATCGTCGCATCGTCACCGGCATGGAAGGCCGGCACGATCGACGGGGAACCGGTCCGCGTACGTTATACGCTGCCCGTCCGGTGCGGCAAACAAGTCGCAGCGGACGAAACCGACGACAGGGGAAAACGATCCGAAAACGGAGTCGTCGTAAAAGTCCGCAATGCTGATTTCAAAGCCAGCGAAGCGCTAATCTTTATTGACGACAAGGAGGCCACGCAGACCGATATGGAGAAGATCGATCCCGACAAGATCGAAAGGATCTCGGTATACAGAGACTCCTCGGCCGTCGTCCGATACGGCGAACGTGGCAAAAACGGCGTCATCCTTATCAAAATGAAGCAATAATCTTTCCTTCGCCCAATGAAGCTGCCGGTCTACCCGATCGGCAGCTTTTATTTTATCCGCGGGAAACTCTCCTCCATCCGCTCCGGAACGACTCCTACATCCGGACAATCTTCCAAAGAGCCGCAATTCGCAAACCTGCTCCTTCGGAATACCCCCTGAAACCCGATCCCGACATGGAAAAACGTCTAAACGACCCGTTGATACAATATTATATAAAATTTATATTGCCAAAATTTTGTAAAAGCGATAAGGCACCTCCTTCAGCGCACGGGCACCGTACCAGAACGACACGGGGCGCTTGGTCTTTTCGGTCTTGAACAGATGCATCAGGTGGCTGCGCATCGGCGCCATACCTGCACCGCCGCCGATGAAGATCAGCTCCTGCGTGTCGGGCAGGTTGTCCGGCAGGAAGAACTCGCCGTAGGGGCCCGAGATCGTCACCTTGTCGCCCGGCTTGCGGGAGAAGATGTACGACGAGCAGATACCCGGGTTCACCTTCATGAACCCGCCCGTAGCCTTGTCGAACGGCGGCGTGGCGATACGGATGTTGAGCATGATGATATTTCCCTCGGCCGGGTGGTTGGCCATCGAATAGGCGCGGAACGTAGGTTCGGGGTTGGTCGTCACCAGATCCCACATCTTGAACTTGTCCCAATCCTCGCGGTAAGGCTCTTCGATGTCCATGTCCGAGAACTTGATGGCATCGTACTTCGGGATGTCGATCTGGATGTAGCCGCCGCTGCGGAATTTGAGGTTCTCGCCTTCGGGCAGCTTGACGACGAACTCCTTGAGGAAGGTCGAAATGTTGCGGTTCGAGACCACGGTGCACTCCCACTTCTTGACGCCGAGCACCGACTCCGGCACGTGGATCTTGAGATTTTCCTTAACTTTCACCTGACAGCCCAAGCGCCAGTGCTCCTTGGCCATCTTGCGCGTGATGAAGCCGGTCTCGGTGGGCAGCATGTCGCCGCCGCCCTCGATCACCTGACATTTGCACATGCCGCACGAACCGCCGCCGCCGCAGGCCGAAGGCAGGAAGACCTTGTTGTTGGCCAGCGTCGAAAGCAGCGTGCCGCCGCTCTCGGCGATGAGCACTTTCTCGCCGCCGTTGATGTCGATGGTGACATCGCCCGAGGTGGTCAGTTTCGCCTTCGCAAAGAGAAGCAACCCCACGAGTGCCAGGGTTATCACCAGAAAGGCAACGATCGCTATGATAATTGTTAACGTCATCTTTTTATCTCTTTTAAAGGATTACAACTTGATACCCGAGAAGATCATGAAGGCGATACCCATCAGGCCGGTGATGATAAACGCGATACCGGGGCCCTGGAGCGCAGCGGGGATCTGCGAGTAGGTCGTCTTCTCGCGGATGGCGGCCATCATGACGATGGCGAGCCACCAGCCCAGGCCGGAGCCAAGGCCGTAGACGATCGACTGCCACAGCGACGTCAGCTCCAGCGCATCGACCTTCTGCTGCATGAAAAGCGAGCCGCCCAGATGGCGCAGTTCACGGCGATCAGCGGCAGGAAGATACCCAGCTGGCTGTAAAGCGTCGGCGAGAACTTCTCGACGGCCATCTCCACGAGCTGCACGAAAGCGGCGATGGTGGCGATAAAGACGATGAAAGTCAAAAAGCTCAAATCGACTCCCGGGACCAATACATCGGCTTTGAGGACGTATTCGTACAAAAGGTAGTTCAGCGGCACGGTCATCACCATCACGAACGTAACGGCGGCGCCGAGGCCGAGGGCCGTTTTTACGCTCTTCGAAACGGCGATGTAGGAACACATGCCGAAGAAGAACGCGAAGACCATGTTGTCGATAAAGATCGACCGGATAAAGATATTCAATGATTCCATACGTTACCCTCCTATTTTTCCTGTAAATCCTTATTGCGCGAACGATGCACCCAGATGATGCAGCCCTACGATGATCAGCGCCATCGGCGGAAAGAGCATCAGCCCGTTGTTGGAATAACCGCCGCCGTTTGCGATGTACCAGCTTTCGGGAACGATGCGGTATCCGAGCAGCGTACCCGAGCCGAACAGCTCGCGGAAGAAGGCCACGATCACCAGAATCAGGCCGTAGCCCAGGCCGTTGCCGATACCGTCGAGGAACGCGGCCAGGGCTTGTTGCCCAGAGCGAAAGCCTCCACGCGGCCCATGATGATACAGTTGGTGATAATCAGGCCGACGTAGACCGAAAGCTGTTTGGACACTTCATAGACGTATGCCTTCAGTATCTGGTCCACGAGAATCACCAGCGCGGCGATCACAACTAGCTGAACGATAATACGGATACGCGAAGGCACGCCCTTGCGCAGGCAAGACATCACCATACTCGAAAAACCGGTCACGACGGCCACCGAAAGCGCCATGACGATAGCGGGCTTGAGCTGCACGGTGACGGCCAGCGCCGAACAGATACCCAGGATCTGCACGATGACCGGGTTGTTCGCGGAGAACGGACTGGTCAGGTATTTCAAATTCTTAGCCGAGAAGATCGACTCCTTTTCATTACTCATGGCTCTCGTTTACGTTTTGCTGGTTAGACACTTCCGAACTTGCAGCCTCGTTCGCGGCAGCGGGTGCCGACTGTGCTGCGGCCTGATGCTGACTTTCGAAGTAAGGCAGGTAAGCCGACAGGCAATCGCGGAGCATGGCCGTCACGCCGTCCGAGGTTTTCGTACCGCCCGAAATACCATCTACCTCGTGCTCGGGATCTTTCGCACCGCCCTTGCGCAGGCTGACCGATACGAACTCGCCGCTCTTGAACAGCTTCTTGCCGGCGAAATGCGCCTGGAACTTAGGCGTGGCGATCTCGGCACCCAGGCCCGGGGTCTCGCCCTTGTGGGCCATGATGATACCGGCCATCGTGTCCATATCCTTTTCGAGCGCCACATACCCCCAGATATCGCCCCAAAGACCCATACCGATCAGCGGAATGACGACGCGACCGTCTTCGGTCTGAAACAGAATAAGACGCTTGGCATCGTAATTATCGCGGATATTCTGGTTGGTGGCGAGCATCGCGAAGACCTCCTTGGAGGGAGTTTCGGTTTTCACGCCGTCGGCATCGAGGACGAAGGATTTGACCTGGTTGTCGAAATCGGCCAGCGCCCGGTCGAACTCCTGCGGATTTTCGTCGGGGCTGTACCCGAGCGACTGGAGAATATTGCTCTTCTTCTCCTGCAACTCGTTCTCCGCCTGACGCTTTTGCAACGAGAGCGAAGCCACGGCCAGCAGAGTCGCCACGATGACGACCATGACCGTAGAATAGACGATGATATAAGTGTTGCTGTTGGGATTGTGCATCCAGCCCTTTTTCCGGCCGGACCGATCCTCCGTAAATGCCGACGAGGAAGCCTGGCAGACGGGGCAGGTATCGGGTGCGGAGTTACCTTCGTGGACATGTCCGCAAATGCTGCATACGAATTTTTTCGTTGCCATATATCTCCCCTATTTCGCCAGTTTAACACGTTTCTTTCTGCGCGAGATGCTCGCCTCGACCACGTAGTAGTCCACCAGCGGAGCCAGCGCATTCATAAAGAGGATCGACAGCATCATGCCCTCGGGATAGGCCGGGTTGACCACACGGATCAACACGGCGAGCGCACCGGTGAGGAATCCGACGATATACTGGCCCGTACGGGTCTGGGCCGACGTGACGGGATCGGTGGCCATGAAGACGGCACCGAATGCGAAACCGCCGACGATCAGGTGCTACCAAGCGGGGTAGGTCGTCACGCCGAGTGCCTGGAAAAAGTATCCCATTGCCAGGCCGCCGATAAAGACGAACGACATCGTGCGCCACGAAGCGACGCCCGTAAAGAGCAGGATCGCTGCGCCGATCAGAATCGCCAGCGTCGAAGTCTCGCCCACGCAGCCGGGAATGAATCCCAGGAAAGCGTCCGCCGTCGAATAACTCATCGCACCGCTCGTAGCGAGTTGTTCGAGGGCCGTAGCACCCGAGACAGCGTCGTCGGCGAACCAAACCTTCTCACCCGAAATAAAGGGCGTATAGGCGAAGAACGCGAAGGCGCGCGCCAGCAGCGCGGGGTTGAAGACGTTCATACCCGTACCGCCGAACACCTCCTTGCCGAAGACCACGGCGAAGGCCGTACCCAGCGCGATCATCCACAGCGGCGTCCCCACCGGCATGATCATCGGGATCAGCAGACCCGACACGAGGAAACCTTCGTTGACTTCGTGTCCGCGCTTCTGGGCAAAAAAGAACTCGATGCCCAGACCGACCACGTAGGAAACCACGATCATCGGCAGCACCTCGAGGAAACCGAACCAAAAGGCTGCCCAGCCGGTCATGCCCACCTGGTAGCCCGTATTGTACATACCGAACAACAAGGCCGGCATCAGCGCCACGACCACCACGATCATCGTACGCTTCATGTCGTTGCAGTCACGGATATGGGCTCCTCTGCTGCGTGGTCGTATTCGGTACGAAAAGGAACGTCTCGAACGCATCGAAGGTCGATGCGAGGAACGAGAGTTTGCCGCCTTCGGAGAAGGTCGGCTTGATTTTATCTACGAATTTTCTTAAACCTCTCATCGTTAAGCCTCCTTAATCATTAAGTTAATACCGTCGCGGATGATCTGCTGTATCTCGATCTTCGAGGGGTCTACGAATTCGCACAGGGCGAAATCCTCCTCTACGACCTCGTAGATGCCGAGGTTCTCCATCTTGTCGATGTCGCCGGCGAGCGTCGCCTTGAGCAGGTACATCGGATAGATGTCCATCGGCAGGTACTGCTCGTAGAGGCCCGTCACGACGAACGGGCGCTCGCCGCCGTTGAGATTGGTGTCGAGGTCGTAGGCCTTCTTCGGGCAGAGCCACGAGAAATAGGCCCTGGAAACCGAAAACTTGTTCAGACGGGGCATCGCCCAACCCAGCAATTCATAGTGGTTGCCTTCGGGAATTACCGTCACCATATTGGCGTAAAAACCGATGAAACCGTCGGCCGGGGTCTTGCGGCCCGTAAGCACGTTGCCCGAAATGATGCGGGGATTGTGGGCCGTGGGCTTCAGGTTGTCCTTGAGCACCGAAGCCACCGGAGCACCGTCGATAAGCCGATAGTACTGGGGATTTTTCACCTCGGAGCCTGCGACCGCGATGACTTTGGTTCTATCGACGCGCCCTTCGTTCAGCAGGCGGCCGATGATGGCCAGATCCTGAATATTCACCGTCCATACCCGCTCGTCCTTGTTGATCGGATCGACGTGATGAATCTGAACGCCTACATTACCTACCGGATGCTTGCCTGCAAACGTGTGGATTTCAGCCCCCTTCAGAAATGCCATTTCGCCCTCCGCACCGGCACGCACGCCCAGATGGACCTTGCCCGAAGTGAGCTTGCGCATCGCTTCGATACCCGTTTCGAGGTTCCGCTTCTCACCGGCCAGCACGAAATTGTAATCCGGAGCCAGCGGTGCGGAATCGAACGTCGAAACGAAAACGGCCTTCGGTGTGTCGCTCGGATCGGCGATGATACCGTAAGGCCGCTGGATAATCATGGGCCAAAGCCCGGACTTGAGCAAAAGATCGATAATCTCTTCGCGGGAAGCGGTTTGCACGTTCAGCTTGGCAAACTCTTCGTACGTCTGGGTCGCATCGGCCTGAACCGTCACGTTGAGAATGCAACGCTTCTCACCGCGATTGATCGCCGAAACCGTACCGCTGACGGGCGAGGTGAAAACCACCCTTTCGTTGTACTTGTTGAAGAACAACGGGGTACCCGCCTGACCCGGTCGCCGGCTTTCACCAGCAACTTGGGCGTCACACCCTCGAAATCGAGAGGCGACACGGCGTACTCGGGAGCGAGCGGCAATTTGACCAGCTTCTCCACGGCCTTACCCTGAAGATTGATGTCGAGACCTTTGCGTAATGTAATGATTTTCGACATGATTAATAAATGGTTGTTTTACAGATAATTATTTTGCATTGAGATTTCCAGGCAATGTTTGTTAGCGTAATAACACACCAAATCGCGTGCGAAGATACGATTTTTTCCGATACGAACAGCAAAGAGCAGCCTGATTTTTTTTAATCGACTGAAAAATCATAACTTTGTCTTTTCAGAGCGATCCGCATTATGAAATGCAGCATAGTCGATATCCACACGCACCGTCCCACCGGCAAGGCTTTGGAGCCCTCTTTCGCAGGGATTCATCCCTGGCAGGCGGAAACACGGCGAATCGAAGAGATCGTCCCCCGGTTCGGCGAAGTCGATCTGGTCGGCGAGATCGGCCTGGACTATGCCGGCACGGTCGGCCGGGAGGCCCAGCTCCGGATTTTCCGCGAACAGCTCGACTGGGCCGAACGGCTCGGCAAACCGGTCGTGCTGCACTGCGTGAAGGCCTTCGAAGCGGTCATGCGCGAACTGGCTCCCCATGCACTGCGGGCGGTGATCTTCCACGGCTTCATCGGATCGTCCCAGCAGGCGGCCGAAGCCATAAAGAAGGGTTACTACCTCTCCTTCGGGGAGCGGACGTTCCGCTCACCCCGCACGGTCGAAGCCCTGCGGCGCACGCCGGTCGAAAACCTCTTCGCCGAAACGGACGAAAGCGACGTGCCGATCGAGGAGATTTACCGCCGGATCGCCCAAGCGAAAGACCTCGACCCTGAACTGTTGAAATGCGCGATATACCGCAATTACAGAGAGATATTCGAACGATGACTGACAACTGGCTCGAAAGAACGGAGCTCCTGCTGGGAGCGGAAAAACTCGAAAAACTGCGTGCGGCCCACGTGCTGGTCGTAGGACTGGGCGGCGTGGGCGCCTATGCCGCCGAGATGATCGTCCGGGCGGGCGTGGGACGCATGACCATCGCCGATGCCGACACCGTGGCGCCGAGCAACATCAACCGCCAGCTGGTGGCCCTGCATTCGACCGTAGGCCGGCAGAAGGCCGAGGTGCTCGCCGACCGGCTGCGGGACATCAACCCGACACTCGAACTCCACGTAGTCGATAAATACATCAAGGACGAAGAAACCGACCTGTTGCTCGACTCGGCACGGTTCGACTACGCGGTCGATGCGATCGACACCCTCTCGCCCAAGCTGGCGCTGATCCTGGGGGCGCTGAAACGCGGCATTCCCCTGGTCAGCTCGATGGGCGCCGGAGCCAAAACCGACCCCACGCGGCTCGAAATCGAGGACATCTCCCGCACCCACCACTGCCCGCTGGCCCACATGCTGCGCAAACGGCTTCACAAAGCCGGAGTACGCAGCGGCTTCAAAGCCGTATTCTCCGCCGAACCGGTACGCGAAGGCGCGACGATCCTCTGCGAAGAACAGAACAAGAAATCCAACACGGGGCGATCGACACGCTCGTGCGCTGCGTCGCCCGCAACATCGAAGCATACCTGAAAAAATAACCCTTTCAACAACAGACGGGAAGCGTCCGGATCGATTTGCGATCCGGACGTTTCCCGTTGCTGGATCATCCTCCGCCTATTTGCAGGCCTTCAACCCGCGGATCACGGCTGCCGAAAATCCGGCCTGCTCCATTTCGTTCAGACCGCGGACGGTGATCCCTCCCGGCGTGGTCACGCGGTCGATCTCGGTTTCGGGATGTTCGCCCCGCTGCAACAGCAGTTCGGCCGCACCGCGGAGCGTCGCGGCGACGATATGCGTCGCCTGCCCTGCCGGGCAACCCAGTTCCACTCCTCCTTCGACCGACGCCCGCACATAGCGCAGAGCAAAGGCGATTCCGCACGAGGCGAGGATCATTCCGGTCTCCAACATCGGCTCGTCGACGAGCATCGCCTCGCCCAGTTCGCGGAAGATTCCCAACACCCGCTCCGTACAAGCCTCGTCCGCACCCCGTGCAGCGACGAAGGTCATGCTCTGCCGCACGGCGATCGCCGTGTTGGGAATCACGCGGAACAACGCCGGTCGCACCGCGCTGTCGGCCGTCATCCACTCGGCGAGCTGCGCCAGCGAAACACCGGCCGCCACCGAAACCACCGACTGCCGGTCGGGATCGATCTCCCGTCGGATTTCACGGATCAACGCTTCGGTAAGCCACGGCTTGACGGCCAGCATTACGACCGCGGCATCCCGCACGGCCGCAGCGTTGTCGGTCGTCGTCCGCACACCCGGGCACTGTGTGCGCAAACGTTCGAGCGTCGCCTCGGTACGTGCCGTACAAACGATCTCTCCGGCCTGGAACTTTCCGCTGCGAACCAACCCGCAGGCAATGGCGCTGCCCATGTTGCCTGCGCCCAAAATAGCGATCTTCATTTTCAATTCGTTTTAAAAACAACGGCTCTCTTTCGAAACAAAGATAGTGCGACAAAGCCGAGAGCAAAAGCAAACTTGTTTGCTTTCTCGATCGCCTCATAAACTCCCGTATGGCCGACCATGTCGCCGTTGGCGAAGTTCAGGCAGATGAAATCGTATTTCTGCGAATCGAGCGCCTCGACCAGCTTGTCCTTCACCTCGTAGGCGCTCATCTCGGGTTGAAGGTCGTAGGTCGCCACCTTGGGCGAAGCGACCAGAATGCGGTCTTCGCCCGCGAACTCCTCCTCGCGGCCTCCGTTCAGGAAGAAGGTCACATGAGCGTATTTCTCCGTTTCGGCGATACGGAGCTGCGAAAGCCCCTGCCGGGCGACATACTCGCCAATCGTGTCGGCCACGTTCTCCTTGTCGAACAGGATGTGCAGCCCCGTGAACTTGGCATCGTAGGGGGTCATGCAGCAATAGTAGAGCGGCAGCGTGTGCATCCCTGCGGCGGGCATGTCCTCCTGCGTCAGCACGATGGTCAGCTCCTTGGCGCGGTCGTTGCGGTAGTTGAAAAAGATCACCACGTCGTTCGGGCGGATCATACCGATCGGATTGCCGTCCTCGTCGATCCGCACGACGGGCTTCACGAACTCGTCGGTCACCCCTTCGTCGTACGACTTCTGCATCGCCAGCGCCATATCGGACGAATGTTCGCCCTTGCCCTCGACCAACAGGTCGTAGGCCACCTTCACACGCTCCCAGCGCTTGTCGCGGTCCATCGCGTAATAACGGCCTACGATCGAGGCCACGACGCCCGTCGATCGTTCCCGCATGTGCTTTTCCAGCCGTTCGATGAATCCCTTGCCGCTGTACGGATCGGTATCGCGGCCGTCCATAAAGCAATGCACGTAGGTACGTTCGATACCGTATTTATCGGCGATGTCCGTCAATTTGAGCAGGTGATCCAGCGACGAGTGCACCCCGCCGTCCGAAACCAATCCCATCAGGTGCACGCTCACCCCGTTCGATTTGGCGTATTCGAACGCCTTCACGATTTCGGGATTCTTCAGAATCGAATCGTCGCGGCAGGCCCGGTTGATCTTCACCAAATCCTGATAGACCACGCGCCCCGCACCGATATTGAGGTGCCCCACCTCCGAATTGCCCATCTGCCCATCGGGCAGGCCGACGTTTTCGCCGTCCGTACGCAACTGCGCATGAGGGTATTTACGGGTCATTTCCGAAATATAGGCAGGATGCACCTGTGCGATGACATCCCCCTTCTGTCCGTCGCCGATGCCCCAACCGTCGAGGATCATCAGCAATACTTTGCGATTACTCATCCGAAACATTACTTTACTTGTTCCACAATCAGTTCTACGGCCTTGTCGATAGCCGCCTGGATGCCATCGGGGTTCTTACCGCCCGCCGTCGCCAGGAAAGGCTGTCCGCCGCCGCCGCCGTTGATGGCTTTGGCCGCCTCGCGCACCACGACACCGGCATTGACTCCCTGCGCCACGATATCGTCGCCCAAAGCGACGGTGAGCGTCGGCTTGCCGTCATTGATCGATCCGATCACCAGTACGATATTCTTCGAACGCGAACGCACGGCGAAAGCGAGGTCCTTGATGAAATCCGGCCGGCGATCGGTCTGCGTAGCCATCAGCCGCATCCCGCCACGCTCGGGCGTAGAATCGACGATCTTCGCGGCCCACTCGGCCACCTGTTCGCGGCGGATGGCCTCCATCTCGTGCTTCAAAGCCTCGTTGCTTTCCATGATCTTCTTGATCGACTGAAGAATCTGCGGGTTATTGAGATAATCGGCCACGTTGCGCATCGTATCTTCGGCCGCATAGATCACCTCCTCGGCCTTCGCCCCCGTCGTGGCCTCGATACGTCGTACACCGGCGGAAATGGCGCTTTCGTTCAGGATCTTGAAGAACCCGATATTACCCGTAGCGCTGGCGTGCGTACCGCCGCACAACTCGACCGACGTGCCGAAGCGCACCATGCGCACCTTGTCGCCGTACTTCTCGCCGAAGAGCATCATCGCCCCGGCCGCTGCAGCCTCTTCCTTGGTGGCATCGCGTTTCTCCTCGAGGGGATAGTTCGCGCGAATGGCACGATTGACCAGTTGCTCGACCCGGCGCAGCTCCGCGGGCGTCACCTTCTGGAAATGCGAAAAGTCGAAGCGCAGGATCTCGGGCGTCACCATCGAACCCTTCTGCTCGACGTGCGTTCCCAGCACCTTGCGCAGCGCTTCATGCATCAGATGGGTCGCCGTATGGTTGTTGGCAGCCGCCTGACGTTTCTCCGGATCCACGACGGCCATGAAGGTCGCCTCGGGATTTTCGGGCAGTTGGGTAACGATATGGATAATCAGGCCGTTCTCCTTCTCGGTAGCCACGACCGGGATCCGTTCGTTGGCGGTTTCGATATAGCCGATATCGCCGATCTGACCGCCCGAATTGCCGTAGAACGGAGTGCGGTCGAACACCAACTGGTAGGAAACGCGTCCTTTGGAGGACACACGGCGGTAGCGGGCGATCTTCACCTCGGCGCTCAGCGTGTCGTAACCGATGAACTCGCTCTGCGTGATATGGATCAGCTCCTGCCAGTCGTCGGTAGCTACCGCAGCAGCGTTGCGCGAACGCTCCTTCTGCGCCTGCAGCTCCGTCTCGAAGGCCTCCAGATCCACCTCGATCCCCTGTTCGCGGGCGATCAGCTCCGTCAGGTCGATCGGGAATCCGTAGGTATCGTACAACAGGAAAGCGTCCTTGCCGGAAATGCGTTCGCCGCCGCTCTTGCGAACCTCGGCCATCACGCCGTCCAACAGGTTGATGCCCGTAGCGAGCGTACGCAGGAAGGAGCTTTCCTCCTCCTCGATCACCTTCTCGATCAGCGACTGCTGGGCCTTAAGCTCGGGGAACTGCCCGCCCATCTGATCGACCAGACCGGCCACCAGACGGCAGATGAAGGGCTCGTTGAAGCCCAGGTAGGTATAGCCGTAGCGCACGGCGCGGCGCAGGATGCGGCGGATGACGTAGCCGGCCTTGACGTTCGACGGCAGCTGCCCGTCGGCGATCGAGAAGGCGATGGCACGCAGGTGGTCGGCGATGACGCGCATCGCCACGTCGCACTTCTCATCCGCACCGTACGTTTTGCCAGACATGGCGGCGATGCGCTGGATCGTAGGTTGGAACACGTCGGTATCGTAATTCGACCTTTTTCCCTTGCAGAATCATGCAGAGGCGTTCGAAACCCATGCCCGTATCGATACAGTTGGCCGCCAGGGGTTCGAGCGAGCCGTTGGCCTTGCGGTTGAACTGCATGAAGACGAGGTTCCAGATCTCGATCACCAGCGGGCTGCCCTGATTGACCATCTCGCGGCCCGGCACGGCGGCAATCTCCGCCTCGTCGCGCAGGTCGTAGTGGATCTCGCGTGCAGGGGCCGCAAGGGCCGACGTCGCCCATCTCCCAGAAATTGTCGTGCTTGTTGCCGCGGATGATGTGATCCGCAGGCAGGTATTGCAGCCAGATGTCGTAGGCCTCCTGGTCGAACGGCACCCCGTCTTCGGGACTTCCCTCGAACACGGTAGCGTACATGCGGCTCTTGTCCAGTCCGTACACCCCGGTCAGCAGCTCCCACGCCCATTCGATCGCCTCTTTCTTGAAGTAGTCGCCGTAAGACCAGTTGCCCAGCATCTCGAACATCGTGTGGTGGTAGGTGTCATGGCCGACCTCCTCCAGGTCGTTGTGCTTGCCCGACACGCGCAGGCACTTCTGCGTATCGGCGGCCCGGGGATAGGGACGGGGAATATTCCCGAGGAAAATGTCCTTGAACTGGTTCATGCCCGCGTTGGTGAACATCAACGTCGGGTCGTTTTTCACCACCATCGGTGCCGACGGTACGATCACATGGTCCTTCCCTGCGAAGAAATCGAGGAAAGCCTGACGAATTTTGTTGGATTCCATATACTGTGTTTTCAATTCTTTGCGTTGTTCATAAGACACACTCCGCAGATTCCGGCTGCCTGTGCTCAGGCTGTCATCCGCTCGAATCCGCGAAACTTAAAGAAGTTACAAGATTGCAAAATTACATATTTTACCTTAATTTTGCATCACTTCCAAGGAGTTTTTCAGATCATGGCACGAAAAAAGCAGACGTTCGATCCCCACGCCCTGACCCGTGAGGTGGTTTCGGCCACTCATGAGGTGGTCACGGTCCCGTTCCGCCTGCGCACCTACCGTGTCATTCGCAAAATCCTCATCATCTTCATCGCAGTATCGATCGTCAATGTCGTCTTCGCAAATGTCTTCTACACGCCGAAAATGTACCGCATCCTGCGCGCGAAAATTCGGAGCTGGTCTTCAAATACCGGCTCCTTCAGGACAAGATCCGCGCGGAGCAGCGTAAACTGGACGAAATACACCACCGCGACAACTTCGTTTACCGGGCTTTGTTCTCGGCCGACACCCTGAATATCGGAGGGATCTACACCCCCTATCCGGCGTCCAAATACGCGGCTCTGGCGGGCGACGAATACGCCCCGCTGATGATCGGCACGTGGCAGCAGCTCGACGCTTTCGGCCGCCAGCTCTACCGTACCTCCGTTTCGTTCGACGAGTTGCAAATCCTAGCCAAGAACAAGGAGAACATGTCCACGGCAATCCCGGCCATCTGGCCCATCGACCGTCAGGCCCTGCGCAGGGGTATCGAGCCGTTCGGCTACCGCAACCACCCGATCTACCACCGACGCATCCTGCACAAAGGCATCGACCTGGCGGCCAACATCGGCAACAACGTCTATGCCACGGGCGACGCGACGGTACAGTCCACCGACCTGGGACAGCCCCGCAGAGGATACGGCAAGCAGATCCTCCTGAACCACCAGTACGGCTACCAGACCCGCTACGCACACCTGAGCCAGATCTTCGTCAAACCCGGCGAGAAGGTCGTGCGCGGACAACTGATCGGCAAGGTCGGCAACACGGGCGGCGTGACCGGCCCCCACCTGCATTACGAGGTGATTCACATGGGACAGGTCGTCAATCCGATCAACTATTTCAACCGCAATATGACCAACGAGGAGTACGAGCGCCTGATGGAACAGATGCAGGAGCTCAACCTCGACACCTTCGACGAATAACATGGCAAGAACCCGCAGACCGATCAAATACGCCACACCGCGCACGCCCAAACAGAAGGCGATCCGCATCACGTTTCACGTGCTGGTGTGGTTCGGCGCAGCCATCCTCTACTACGTCGGGTTTTCGCTCTTCTTCGACACGCCCGTCGAATACGAGCTCAAGCACTCCACCGATCAGTTGAGGGACGAATACACCCGGCTCGAAGCCCGCTACGACTCGCTGCGCACAGTGATGGAAAATGTTTCCGAGCGCGACCGCAACGTCTTCCACATCCTCTTCGAATCCGATCCTTACGATTTCGACACCGAATACGAAACCAAGCGGCTCGCAACGTACGAAAGCCTGCTGGACAAATCCGACCGTCAGATCATCCTGGAACTCAAAGAGAAGGTCAGACAATCCGAAGCGACGCTGACCAAGCTCAACGAATCGTACCTCGAACTGCAACGTCTGCTGGATACGGTCGGCGACGGCCGCAACCGGATTCCGGCCATACAGCCCGTTATCAACCAGCAGCTCACGCTGCTCACCGCCTCCTACGGCATGCGCATCCACCCCTTCTACCGCACCCTGCAATCCCATCAGGGCGTCGATTACACGGTGCCCGAAGGTTCGCGCGTCTTCGCCACGGCGGACGGCCGCGTGAAGGAGATCGCCACGCGCTCTACGGCGGGCCGCACCATCGTCATCGATCACGGCAACGGTTACGAAACCTCGTACAGTCACCTGCTGGCGGTCAATGTCCGCCGCGGGCAGGAGGTCCGTCGCGGCGACATCATCGGACTTTCGGGCAACACGGGACTTTCGATCGCACCCCACCTCCACTACGAAGTGCGGCTGAACGGGATGCGCGTCGATCCGATCCACTACTTCTTCATGGAACTCTCACCCACCGAATACCAGCGGCTGATGCGCATCGCCCAGTCGGGCATGCAGTCCTTCGACTAATTTTTCGAATCGCGAATGAAAAAAGAAACGGCTATCTATCCCAGCCACCGCAAATTGCTGGGCACAACGCTCGCCGCAGCGATCATGACGACCCTCTCCTGCCTGCTCGTCATCGTACAGCCGCATGGAAAGGTCGGGCTGGTCATCGGTATCGTGGGAGCGGTCTTCTTCGGAGGATGTATCTGCATCTTGTTCATCGTGCTGCTGAAAAATTTCTTCCGAAACAGGCCGACTCTGTTGCTGACTCCGGACAGTCTGCGGATTTACGTACCGGCAAAAGGGATATACATCACGATCGAGTGGCAGCGCATTGCGGATTTCAGCGTATTCCGAACCTACGGGCAGAAATTCATCCGGATCGAACTCCACGATCCCGACCGGGCGATCGACGAGGAAAAAAACCGGATTGCCAAAGGGCTTATGCGCTGGCAAATGAAATACTTTGGATCCCCCTACGCAATCACGGCTTCAACAGTCGATATCGGCACGGCGGAACTCGAAAAAATCCTGCGGGAGTATTTACAGGCATCCCGCGAAAAATCCGCTGCGAACTGACCGACCCTCCCGCAAAAGCGGTTCTCCGAGCCGATCCCGCATATCGTCGGAAATACGCTCGCACCGTCCGTCAATGAATCGGATCAAGATATGAGACGCTCTATGGCCGGTATTTACAGGCTGCAGACTGATTTTCCGAACGTGATTATACACTTTCATATACACCTCTTCGGGAGCGCAGTAGCCCAAGCTCCCTCCGAAGAGGGGATTCTGGAGCAGAATTATGAACGCGGCCACCAGCCGCGAAAAGCGATCGTCGGACAAGGGGCAGATTGAAAATGTAATTGCCCTTCCGAAAAGACGACACGGAGAAAATCGCTGCGGCACGCTCGCGTCAGCGTTTGCAGATCTCGCGGAAATCGCAATAGCGGCAGGTGTGCTCGGCATCCTCGCACTGACGGAACGGAATCGCCGGATCGAACATCTCGGCAAGGGTTTCGCGCAACAGCCGTTCGAAAGGCTCGCGGTATTCGGAATAGCGTACGCCCGTGCGCCCCAACTCCCGATCGACGAGCCGGGACGAATAGTCGTCCCGGTGCATGGCCCGCACGTAATAGAGCGTCGGCTCGGCATCCACCCCCCGCGAATGGAAAAGCATCATCGAATAGAGCAACGTCTGTAAAATATTGGATTGACGCTGTTTGGCCTCTCCACGAAAGAGCGCTTCGACCCCCTGGAAATCGAGGTGCGGTTCGCCGGTCTTATAGTCCACGACCCGCAGCGTACCGTCCGGCAGGCGGTCGATCCGGTCGGCCAGGCCCCCGAAGACCACACGCAGGGATTTTCCGGCGCTTTCGAACGCAAACTCCTGCCCGATCCGCTCCTCGAGTCCTTCGACCGTAAAATCGTCATGCGCGGCGTCGTAAGGCAATACGCCGCCCCGAATATAGCGGATTACAATATCTTTGACCAACAACAGATTACCGCTATAATCCTCAACCGTCGCTTCAACATCCTGCAAATAGTTTTCATTGATGGCCGCAACTACCGCCTTCTCCACTTCGGACGAACGGGTCAGCGCACGCAACGCCTCTCCGTAGCCGGTCTTCCCGACAAAGGGAGCATAGAGCCGCTGCAAAGCCGCATGGAGAATCGTACCGAACATCGGTGCATCGACCTCCTCCGAAATCTCGTCGTCTGGCTCCAACCGGGCCACGGAGTGAAAATAGAAGCGCAGGGGACAAGCCACATACCGAAAAAAAGCCGTAGGCGACAGCCGCACGGGATCGTCCGGCGCGAGGAAGCGGGCCAACTTTTCGGCGGTTTCCCCTTGCTTGGGGACCTCGATCGGCAGGGTTTCCATCCGATTGACATCGATACCGACCTCCCGGCGGAGGATCTCGAAGGGAGTTTCGTACTCCAGTTGATAGATGTAACGGCTCTGTTCGCCGGTGGTCTTGTCATCGGCATGAGCGCAATAGAGCATCCGCACGTTCTCGGCCCGTTGCAGCAAACGATAAAAATAGTAGGCGTAAACCCCCTCGTGATGCTCCGGCGTAGGCAAGGCATAGGCCGCCCGCAGGTTGTAGGGAATGAACGAAGTACCGGTCACGACGCTGCCGGGAAAGTTGTCGTCGTTCATCGAGAGCAAAATGACGTTGCGGAAATCGAGGTTGCGGGTTTCGAGGATACCCATGACCTGAATTCCCTCCAAAGGCTCTCCCTCGTAGGGAATACGCAGGGTTTGCAGGTGTCGGCGAAGAAGTGAAGCATAGATCGATATAGACAATTCTATTTCACAATTATCCAGTGAATTGCGAAGTTTTATCACCTCTTCGGAAATGACGTTCAGGAACTCTACGCGGCGGCGTGCCTCCGTATCTTCGTAAGGCATCCGGGCGATCTGCGCGATCACCGCCAGCAGGTAGTCCGAAAATCCGCGCCACCCCTCGACGCTCCGGAACAGCGTAGCAAGCAACGGCGTGCAGGCCAGCCACTCCGCCGCGACCGTGATACGCCGGTTTCGGACGATCTCCTCCTGCATACGGACGATCCGGGAGGGGTCGCTTTCGAGGATATAAGGGTGCGACAGAAGTCCCAGCACGTCGGCGTGGTAAAAAAGCGGTTTGCCCTCCTTCTGCCGGGCATGGTTTTGCAGTTCGATCAATCGTTCAACAAACGAATAGGAAAGGCTCTGTTTCAGCGGATAGCCCATCGTCACATTCACCTTTCCGATCTCCGCAGGCAGAGCGTGCAGCAAGGGCAGCAACAGGTTTTCGTCCGTGAGCACGACGGCAGTCTCCTTCCCCAGCGGCCCCTGTTCGGCAGCCAGATCCCGCAGGATCGAAGTCACGTACTTGCATTGCACGGCGTTCGATACCGTAGAAATCGCTTCGATTCGCTTCGGCGACCGGAAATGATCGTGCGGAAGTTCGCGCCGGGCGGGAAACAGGATCCGGTTCTCACGCAGGAACATACCGGCCTCCTGGTCGGCATTGTCCGTATAATAAGTATCGTAATCCCAGTAGAAATCGGTTTCGGCAGCCGTGGAGAGAAACTTGAAAAGCCGTTTCTCGCACTCCGAGAGCGCGTTGAAGCCCGCCACGACGAACCGCCGGGACTCCGGGAATGCGAAACCGCCGGCCTTGATCCGCTCGGCGGCCGCCCGGTGCACCATCCCCGTATAGGCCATCCCCAGCGACCGGAGCCGCTCGCGGAAAGTCCGATATACCGGGCCCAGCGTCTGCCAAACGGCCAGGAAGCGGCGTTTCTCCTCGGAAAGGGAGGTTTCGTCCGTGAAATTGGCCCAGAAAGCGATGATTTTCAACTGGACGGGGCTCAAATACGATACGTCGGCCTCCAACTCCTTGATGTCGGCCAGGTTGCGGAAAAGCATATCGGCGTCGATCAGGTACTTGTCGATCGTATCGAAGTCCGTGAGGAGCATCTCCGCCCCCAGAAATAGAACTTGTCGAAGGATTCGGGATGAAATTCCGAATAGACTTTATACAGTTCGGTCACCAGACGCACCCGGTCGCCGATGCGGAGACCCGAAATCTCGCTCATCAACTCGTCGATAGTCGTCCAGCGGGGCTGCCACAAAGGACGTTCGGCGATGCCGGACAAGGCGTCGATAAAGAAAAGCCGCGCACGTCGGGAAGGGAACAGAACAGAAAGGGACGAAATATCGTCCCCGTATCTGTCGTATAAATCGGCAGCGACCTCCTGCAGGAATCCCGGCATGGCAAGTGCGCTATTTGAAGGTGATCTCGCCCCCGATCAGGGAGTTTGAAGTGTGCAGCAACTCGGGCTCTCCGATGCAGGTGATCCGGCCCTTCGTACCGACCGACGCCTCGAGGCGCTCCGGAGCGGTGATGGTCACGTCGGCCTTGGAGGTGGAATTGACACGCACGGACATCACTTCGACAGCGGCAGCGTCCACCTGGGCCGTGGAAACATTCAGATCCCAGTAACGGACCTTGCCCGTCAGGACCACGACGCTCTTGCCCGTCACATCCATCTGAAGATCCTTCACATCAAGCGCCGCGCTGACGACCGCCCCGTTGGAAAACCAGCACCGGGCCTGCGGAAAGTCGATCGGTTCCCCGAACGTGGCATTCGCCCCCGAAATACGGATCTCCTCCAGGTTGTTGTAATAAACCGTCACCTCGGTTTCGGAACGTTCGCGGGCGCCGATGCGCTCGGAAATCACGAGCATCTTATTCTTGTTCACCTCCGCCGTGAAGCGGCTGTCGTAAACGCCTTTGGTGTTGAAAACGATCTTGGGAGCCTGATCCATAGGCACCCGCTCGAACCGGATCCGGAACAACCCCTCGACGATCACACCATTGAAGGAAGGAAGCCACTCCATTTTCTCGCCGCTCGCCGCTGCGATTTCGGGAGCCAACTCCCCGATCGATCAGATCATTCTGGGCCGAAGCCGTAAATCCCAGCGTCAGGAGCGCCAGGCTCAGTATCCATCTTTTCATAGTTTTTTCTGTTTTTTGCTTTTTCGTAACGCCAAGATACGATATTTTTTTTGAATTTCTCCGTCCGTTTCCCATTTTATCGCTACCTTTACCAAAAGAACGTCGGTTTAGCCGGCAGGCATCCGGCTCCGGCAGCCTTCATCCGCCACCGGCATCGATGCGGCCGGAAAAAAATGCCCGGGCAGCAGCAAACCTGCCGCAAAGCGGGATTCCACCGGCCGCTTCCATCCGACATTTTGAAGCGATAACCAAGTGAGAGCGAGAATACTGAACGCCAGCGCCGGGTCGGGCAAGACCTACCAGCTGGCATACAAATACGTGCGGGACGTGGTCGAGCAACCCACGCTGTACCGTCACATCCTGGCCGTCACGTTCACCAACAAGGCCACCGAGGAGATGAAATCCCGCATCCTGTCGGAGATACATACGCTGGCCTCGGGCGGCAAAAGCGGCTACCTGGCCAGCCTGTGCACGGAGCTGTCGCTCGACGAACGGACCGTCCGCACCCGAGCTCGGGAAGCCCGGACCCGCATCTTGCACGACTATTCGCGGTTCACGATCCTCACCATCGATACCTTTTTCCAGCGCATTCTGCGGGCTTTCATCCAGGAGTTGGGACTCGATCTGAACTACAACGTAGAAATCGAAACCGC
>VOFB01000954.1_pt1 | contig 68000 bp, 77 predicted proteins | sample 5384141 | NCBI WGS metagenome assembly VOFB01 (sample SAMN12384721, study PRJNA508395) | human gut metagenome | isolation source: healthy gut A | host: Homo sapiens
CTGCACGGGAGCAGGATACGGTACCGCCAAGAACCTCTGCCAGATCGTCCAGGATCTTGAAGTTCTCTGCGCTGCCAACTCCACGTCCGCCGGATACCAGGATCTTAGCATCCATGATATCAACGGTATCGGATACAGCCTTAACGACTTCCTTGATGGTTACATATTTGTTGTTCGGAGTAAATCCGGGATTGTACTCTTCGATTACAGCCTTTGCACCTGCGATAGGAGCGATCTTCTGCATAACGCCGGGACGAACGGTTGCCATCTGAGGTCTGTTGTCGGGGCAGGCGATGGTAGCGATGGTGTTACCACCGAATGCAGGACGGGTCATCAGCAGCTGGTTGTGCTTCTGCTCCTGTCCGGGAATAGCAACGAGAGGGAAATCACCGATCTCAAGTACAGTACAGTCAGCAGTCAGACCGGTCTTAACTCTTGCGGAAACGGTAGGGCCGAGGTCACGTCCGATAGCAGTTGCACCTACCAGAACGATCTCAGGCTTATATTTCTCGATAACAGATGCCAGTGCATGTGCATAAGGCTCGGTTCTGTAAGTCTCCAGTTCGGGATCGTCCACAAGGATTACCTTATCTGCGCCATACTCAGCCAGCTTATCTGCCAGATTCTTTACATTATAACCGATCAGAACCGCGGTTACCTCGGTCTCCAGCTTTGCAGCCAGCTCTTTACCTTTGCCGAGCAGCTCCAATGCGATACCGCTGATCTCATTGTCTACCTGCTGGGCGAACACATATACACCCTTGTATTCTTCAATATTATTGGTTACCATGGTTTGCCTCCTATATTAGATGATGTGCTTTTCTTTGAATTTAGCCACAATGTAAGCTGCTCCGTCTTCAGGTGAATCGGGAACGATCTTCTCACCTGCGCCCTTACGAACCTTATCGGATGCCTTTGCAATCTTGGTAGGAGATCCCTTCAGGCCAAGGTTGCTGTCATCAACATCTTTCAGATCAGCTCTGCCCCAGGTAGTGATCTCTGCCTTGCATGCATCGAAAATTCCGCCGGGAGTCATATAACGAGGCTTATTCAGCTCGGACAGTGCAGTGATCAGGCAGGGCATCTGAGCCTCTACTACATGATATCTGTCATCATACTGTCTCTGAACGATCACCTTGTCTCCCTCAACCTTGATGTCCTGTGCATAAGAGATTACGGGAAGTCCCAGATGCTCAGCGATCTGAGGACCAACCTGTGCGGTATCACCATCGATTGCCTGACGTCCGGTAATGATCAGATCATAGTCAAGGTTTCTCAGTGCACCTGCAATGGTAGTGGAAGTAGCCCATGTATCAGCGCCGCCCAGGACTCTGTCTGTAACCAGAATTGCTTTGTCAGCGCCCATAGCCAGCGCCTCACGAAGAGCATCTGCTGCCTTGGGAAGACCCATGGTCAGTACGGTAACTTCTGCGCCGAACTCGTCCTTCAGCTTCAGTGCAGCTTCCAGACCAGCCTTATCATCGGGATTCATGATAGCAAGCATTGCGCCTCTGTCAAGAGTTCCGTCAGGATTGAATTTAACACCGCCCTTGGTATCGGGCACCTGCTTAATACAAACAACAATCTTCATTGTATTTTCTCCTTACTTTTCTAATAAAATTTCCGACAAATGCCTGCTTGCTTATTTCAGCAGATCTGCGGAGATAACCATTCTCTGAACTTCGGAAGTACCCTCGTAGATCTCGGTGATCTTTGCATCACGCATCATACGTTCAACTTCGTACTCTCTGATGTAACCGTAACCACCGTGCAGCTGAACAGCCTTGGTAGTAACTTCCATAGCAACCTCAGCAGCATACAGCTTAGCCATAGCAGCTTCTACAGAGTAAGAGATCTTAGGATTGGTCTTGTACTCGTCCTTCTTGCGTGCAGCCTTGTATACCAGCATCTTGGCAGCTTCCACCTTGGTAGCCATATCAGCCAGCTGGAACTGTGTATTCTGGAATCCGGAAATGGACTTTCCGAACTGCTTTCTTTCCTTGGTGTAAGCAACGGTTCTCTCCAAAGCGCCTTCTGCAATACCCAGAGCCTGGGAAGCGATACCGATACGTCCGCCATCCAGAGTATGCATTGCGATCTTGAATCCCTGTCCCTGCTTACCAAGCATATTCTCCTTGGGGATACGGCAGTCGGTGAAGATCAGCTCGTAAGTGGAAGAACCCTTGATACCCATCTTCTTCTCTTTGGTACCGAAGGTAAATCCGGGAGTACCTTTCTCAACGATAAAGGAAGAAATCTCCTTCATCTTTCTGCCTCTCTTCTCTACGATACCGGTAACTGCGATAACAATATATACATCAGCTTCTTTACCGTTGGTGATGAAGCACTTGGATCCGTTGATGACCCACTCGTCACCATCTAATACAGCCTTAGTCTGCTGTCCCTGAGCATCGGTACCTGCACCGGGCTCGGTCAGACCGAAAGCACCGATCTTACGGCCGCTTGCCAGATCGGGAACATATTTCTTCTTCTGATCCTCAGTACCGAAGGTCATGATAGGATCGATACACAGAGAGGTATGTGCGGATACGATAACGCCGGTGGTTGCACAAACCTTGGAAAGCTCCTCAACACACATAGCGTAGGTCAGGGTATCACAGCCCTGTCCGCCGTACTCCTTGGGAACGGGAATTCCCATGAAGCCGTACTTAGCCATCTTCTCAACGGTCTCTCTGGGGAAGGTTTCGGTCTCGTCAACTTCCTGCGCAAGAGGTTTTACTTCGTTCTCGGCGAACTCTTTGAACAGCTGTCTCGCCATCTCATGCTCTTTGGATAATGTAAAATCCATGATGTTAATCCTCCATTGTTATTTATACTTGGTTGTAATTATGAACTTAGACTGTCCAGAGCCGTATCCGGCTCCGAACAGTTATTTTACCTTTTGCCTACTGTGCATCCACAGGAGTCTTGGTGCGGTCTGCATTGTATACATAGAAGCCCTTGCCGGTCTTCACACCAAGGTTACCGCCGCGAACCATCTTACGGATCAGAGGGCATGCGCGATACTTGCTGTCGCCGGTCTCGTTGTACAGAACATCCATGATGGCAAGGCAGATATCCAGTCCTACGAAATCGCCCAGTTCCAGGGGTCCCATGGGATGATTAGCGCCCAGCTTCATAGCTGCGTCGATACCTGCGATATCGGATACACCTTCCATCTTGATGAAAGCTGCTTCATTGATCATAGGGATCAGGATACGGTTAACAACAAAGCCTGCTGCCTCGTTTACCTGAACAGGGGTCTTGCCGATCTCTTCCGATATCTTCTTGATGGTGTCTACGGTCTCTGCGGGAGTATTCACACCTGCAATTACCTCAACCAGCTTCATACGGTCTGCGGGATTGAAGAAGTGCATACCGATCAGAGGACGGGTCAGTCCGTTGCCGATCTCGGTAATGGAAAGGCTGGAAGTGTTGGAAGCAAATACACACTCGGGCTTGCAGATCTTGTCCAGCTCACCGAAGGTGGTCTTCTTAACTTCCATGTTCTCAAATGCAGCTTCTACGATCAGATCGCAGTCTGCACACAGATCTTCCTTCAGGCCCGGAGTGATCTTAGCTACGATAGCGTCAACAGCCTCCTGAGTCATCTTTCCTTTTTCTACCAGTCTTGCATAGCCTTTTACGATCTTGGCCTTGCCGCCGTCAGCCCACTCCTGCTTGATATCGCAAAGAGCTACTTCATATCCGTCTACCTGGGCAAATGCCTTTGCAATGCCCTGTCCCATAGTACCTGCACCGATAATACCTACTTTCATGGTAAATCCTCCTGATTTTATACTTTTATATTCGTAATGATTAGCAGTTCTTAAAAGGCTCTTTTACCTTCTCCTTGTTCTTGTCAAGGAAGAAAGCCATACCATACTTCTGATCTTCTGTCTCGAAGCAGTCACCGAACAGCTTCTCTTCGATCACGACTGCCTGATCCATATCTGCATCCAGGCCTTCGTTAATAGCCTTCTTGCAGTTGCGGACAGCGATGGGAGCATTCTTTGCAATGGTGGCTGCCATCTTCTGTGCTGCTGCCAGCATTACTTCCTGTGCACTCTTTACCACATTGCCGTCTGCATCTACTTCTGCGCTGTAAACTTCGTTTACCAGACCGATTCTGTAAGCGTCTGCTGCCTTGATATTGCGTGCGGTGTAGATCATCTGTTTTGCCATGCCTGCACCTACCAGACGAGCCAGTCTCTGGGTTCCGCCGAAGCCGGGAGTGATTCCCAGTCCTACCTCGGGCTGTCCGAAGACTGCATTGTCGGAACAGATTCTGATATCACAGCTCATGGAAATCTCACATCCGCCGCCCAGAGCAAAGCCGTTGACAGCTGCGATCACGGGAATGGGGAAGGTCTCGATCTTGCGGAATACATCGTTACCCTTCTTACCGAATGCCTCGCCCTCTGCCTTGGTCAGGCTGCTCATCTCTCCGATATCTGCACCTGCCACGAAGGACTTACTGCCTGCACCGGTGATCACCAGACAACGAACCGTTGCCAGATCTACTGCATCCAATGTAGCGTTCAGTTCATCCAGTACCTGAGAATTCAGAGCGTTCAGTGCCTTTTCACGGTTAATGGTGATGGTTGCCACATTGCCATTCTGCTCATACAAAATGTAATCCATGTTTTTACCTCATTTCACATTTCTATTCGTGTTTTCAAAACCACACTAAGGCGATAGAGATTCTACCGCCCCAGCGAATATTTATAAAATTAATCCTCGATCTTAACGATGGTGGAGCAGCCCATGCCACCGCCGATGCACAGAGTAGCCAGACCGGTCTTGGCACCTCTTGCCTGCATCTCATGCAGCAGAGTTACCAGAATACGGCATCCGGAAGCTCCTACGGGATGGCCCAGAGCGATAGCACCGCCGTTGGGGTTCAGCTGCTTATCTACATCGATGCCCAGTTCCTTACCAACTGCTACGGACTGTGCTGCGAATGCTTCGTTAGCCTCGATGATATCGAAGTCTTCGATCTTCATGCCGGTCTTAGCCATTACCTTCTTGGTAGAAGCAACAGGGCCGATACCCATAACCTCGGGACGAACACCAGCCAGAGCGCCTGCTACGAAAGTAGCCATAGGCTTAACGCCCAGCTCCTTAGCCTTCTCTTCGCTCATAACAACGATAGCTGCTGCACCGTCGTTGATACCGGAAGCGTTACCTGCGGTAACGAATCCACCGGGATTGATGGCACGAAGCTTAGCCAGACCTTCGATGGTAGAACCATGACGAGGGCCTTCATCGGTATCGAATACGATGGTCTCTTTTTTCTTCTTAACTTCTACGGGAACGATCTCTGCCTTGAAGGCACCGTTCTTCTGAGCTTCTTCAGCCTTTAACTGGCTCTTTAATGCGAACTCATCCAGTTCTTCACGGGTAAGTCCCCACTCTTCGCAGATGTTGTCTGCGGTCTTGATCATATGATAATCATTGAAAGCATCCCAAAGTGCATCTTTGATCATGGTATCAACCATGGTTGCGTTACCCATACGATATCCGTAACGTCCCTGAGGAATTGCATAAGGAGCCATGGACATGTTCTCCATACCACCTGCTACTACGATATCTGCATCACCGGCCATGATCATCTGTGCTGCCTGGTTCACACAGTTCAGGCCAGAACCACATACCACGTTCATGGTAACTGCGGGAACTTCGATGGGAAGTCCGGCTTTGATAGCTGCCTGACGTGCTACGTTCTGTCCCTGGCCAGCCTGGATTACACATCCCATATATACCTGGTCAACTGCTTCGGGAGCAACGCCTGCTCTCTTCAGAGCCTCCTTGATAACGATTGCGCCCAGCTCCGGTGCAGGAGTTGTGCTTAAGGTTCCGCCCATGGTACCGATTGCGGTACGGCAAGCGCCTGCTAATACAACTTTCTTTGCCATTTGTTTGTCCTCCACTTTTTGTTTTCGTTTGGTTTGCTTTCTGAAATGTAGATTGTTATTTTTTTATCATTTCACTGTCCCCATTTTAACATAGCGAAATCTGTTTTGCAATGCTTTTGTCAAAAAAATAACAAAATAACAAATGAAATTTTTAGAAATCAGAATTCCCGGATTTTTGTAGTGCGGATCCACTCTCTTGTTCCCTCGACTTTCTGCACTTCCTGCGTGTGTTTTGCCAGAAAACAGGTCAGCGGATAGACATCGATCCAGATCTCGTTGTCACTCTCTTTCTGTTCTTCATCAAAGACCAGTTCCAATCCCCAGTGCAGATGGGTTACTTCTATATTATTTACATTTTCTGTGGTACTGTAACCGGTATGTCCCATATAACCGATCACATCCCCCGCCGTCACCACGCTGCCTTCTTCCAGTCCTTCCGCATAGGGGTAGTTCTGCCTCAGATGTGCATAGTAATAGTAGCGCTTATTATCAAAGCTGCGGATACCAATGCGCCAGCCGCCGTACTGGTTCCAGCCCAGGGCTTCCACAGTGCCGGACTCGACAGCAATGATAGGTACACCGACGAGCCCCATCATGTCATGGCCCAGATGCCTTCGTTTATATCCGTAGCTTCTTCCCGCCCCGAAATCATCATAATGAGTATAATCAAATCCTCTCGCAATGGGGCAATAACCTTTTAATCCGTATTTTTTCTGCCAGGTGCTCTGTCCGTCTTCTCCGATCACCTCTGCCTCGTATTCTCCCACCAGTCCTCCCAGCGCTGCGCTGTAAGCTTCCAGATAATACGGATAGTATTTCATATCTTTTGTGAGAGTTTCTATCTCTGCCTCTCCCTCAACCAGCTTCTCCGCCGTCTCGTTCAGGATCTTCAGCGCCTTTTTGTCAAATTCCCCTCCGGTTCTGGCTGCGGTATATGCAAGCAGCGGGATCCACTCCACATGATGTTCCGTGTCAAACGTATCCACATCCCAGTCATATGCCTGGCAGAGCGCTTCATAGGATACGGTAAAGTCCACCCATTTGATATAATCCTTTCCCGCAGCCGAGGTTGCGGTGACCACCGCCTGTTCCATGCTTTCTGTCCGTCCTGTCTCCCGGAGCAGAAATGCTCCCATCATTATAAATAGAAGCATCACCTCTGCCCGGATCCATGCCCGCATTCTCTTTTCTCTGTCCATTCCCTGTCCTGCTTTCAGTTCCTCCTTACAGGTTATGTTTCTGATTTTTCCGGTATTCAGACAATTCGAAAATCTCCGGGGCATATCATTTCCCATACAACAAAACAGCCTGCCGGAAATTCCGGCAGGCTGTAAATTTGTCTTTATTTAATTTTCTGTCCGGTTTTATACTTCCGGCTCGATCAGTCCGTAGGTATCGCCCTTTCTCTTGTACACTACATTTACCTGATCTGTCTCTGCGTTGCAGAATACGAAGAAGTTGTGTCCCAACAGTTCCATCTGAATGCAGGCATCCTCGGGATACATGGGCTTGATATCGAACTTCTTGGTACGAACGATCTTGATCTCGTCATCGTCTGTGTAATCATTCTCTACATAGGCTTTGCTGAAAGAAGCTGCCGCCTGCTGTTTGTCAACGATCTTGTTCTTATATTTTTTCAACTGTCTCTCAATGATCTCTTCCACCAGATCAATGGATACATACATATCGTTGCTTACCTGCTCCGAACGGATAATGCTTCCCTTTACCGGAATGGTCACCTCAATTTTCTGACGTTCTTTTTCAACGCTTAATGTTACATGTACTTCTGTGTCGGGATTGAAATACTTGTCCAGCTTGCCGATCTTTTCCTCCACTGCTGCTCTTAATCCTGGTGTAACTTCGATGTTTCTGCCAACAATAATAAACTTCATGCTGATCATCCCTTCCAAGTATTTATTTACAAGGTTTTATGTAGCATCCCTTGTATTTATTGTATAGTCATTATAGCACAATAGCACAGCTTTTTGCAACAATTTAAGAAGTTTTTTACTTGTTTTTGACATTCTGTATGTCAACCCTAAAATCGACAAATCCTGTCATTTTATTATTTTTATTACATGTTCACAAAACATTTGTTCCTGTTTTTTCGTAAATTTATCCCCCTTGCAGTGCCGGTTTTTCTGTGGATAATGTGTATAACTTGGTGTATAAGTAACTTTTATCCTATTTTCTGGCATTTTGGATGTGGATAACTTATTTTGTATTTAAATTTCTTTTCTATCGTTTTTACGTTCGTGTCACTTTTTTTGTATACTTTGTATAGTTCCGTTTTGTCAATCCCCATTTCATTGCGTAACAATATTTTGACAAATTGCACAATTCGTTATACAACTTATAGTTTTTTGCCTTATCGGCACTTAAGTTCCACTGTCCCCACAGCATCCTGTCCACATGGAAAATAAACCGACCACATGACACGGTGCAATCGAGTAGTCTCGCTCATCGTATACACACAAAAAAGCACTGTGTGTTTCCACACAGTGCCTTGTACTTTCTGTTATATAATCAGAAGATCCGTCGAACTGCCAGTACCTTCTTGTAATCCGCATTAGATACGATGATACCGGTCTTGGCGGTAGATGCATGAACGATCTGGCCGTTACCGATATACAGTGCCACATGACCGGAGTAACAGATCAGGTCACCTGCCTGTGCATTGGCAAGTCCGTCAACCGCGGAACCCTGGCTGCGGTCTGCGGAAGAGGAATGAGGCAGACTTACACCGAAGTTAGCATATACACTCATTACAAATCCGGAACAGTCGGTGCCGTTGGTCAGGCTGGATCCGCCGTATACATAAGGGTTACCAACGAACTGTAATGCATAGTCGGCAACTGCGGTACCCATCTCGCTGTCTCCGCTGGCCGCATAAGTAACTGCGGGAGCGCTACTGGAAGAGCCAGAACTCTTGCTGCTTGTGGCTGCCTTGGCTGCCGCTGCGGCACGTGCTCTTTCTCTCTCTTCTTTCTCCTTTGCCAGACGCTTTGCTTCTTCCTCTTTGGATTCTGCTTCTACGAATTCCGTATGCAGGGAAACAAATTCTGTAGAGACCCATCCAAGACCTTCCTCGGTATCTACCTGTACCCAGCCATCGGTCTCATCGGATACTACCAGATCGTCCTCCAGAGGAACCAGACCCAGCACCGATGCTTCCAGCGAAGGCTCGGTACGAACTTTCAATGTGGTGGTGTTAACGGTTGCCAGTCGGGTTCCTACCTTCTTGGCAAGTTCTACTGCTTCGTCGCCAGTCACACAGTACTCGGCTTTTACATAACCGGTTACGGAACCGGAAGAAATCTGATACCAGCCGTTCTCTTCGGAAATGAAGAGACCAACGGAATCGTCATACAATTTACCGACGATCTCACCTTCCTCACTGGGCAGGCTTCTTACATTTACATAATCATTCACCTGTGCGATTACCAGATTCTTGAAGGACTCCTCCTCGGATGCTTCCGGGGTGGTATCCATCTGATCGTCACGGATCACAGTCTCAATAATGCTTTCAATCTGTTTCGTGCTGTTGGTACCTGTGGAAAGGCTCTCCAGCTTGTTGCCCTTTGCCAGGGTCAGCTCGATACCGCCGCTGGGCAGTACAGATGAAGATGCTGCTGCATTTGCAGTGATATTCATTCCGGAAAAAGCCATAACCGCTGCCATGGTGCAAACGGTAATTTTTACAGATTTACGAACCATTCTATCCTCCTGAAACTCTTGGAGCTGTCTCAATTTCTTAACTTATTTCTTTACATTTTCAAATCATTTGTTACGAATTTGTTACATCCGTTAACAAATATATCACGCGAACTCCCATTTGTCAATATAGTGAATTAATTGTCAATGTTGTAAGAAATTCCCATTTCATGCGGGTTTGCGGTGTTTTTACATAAAAAGAGCCACCATCCAGGTGACTCTTTTCTTTAAATATTCTTCGGTTTTCTTCCGAATTTCTTAATGAATTTATTACTAATCTGTGTCTGTTAACGAAAACGGTTGCAGTAATTTCCCGCGCTGACTGCTGCATTGGCACCGTCTGCCACCGCTGTTACGACCTGGCGCAGAGGTTTCTTACGGATATCTCCGGCCACATAAATGCCGGGGCGGCCGGTCTCTCCGGTCTCATCCGCAGGGATATAACCGTCTTCCCCGACTGCCACCAGTTCCCGCAGCAGTTCCGTGTTGGGATGGATGCCTACAGCGATAAAGATGCCTGCTGCCTCCAGATCTTTTTCCGCTTCTGTCTTCACATTTTTGATACGCAGCTTTTCCACCATGTCCTCGCCACAGATCTCTGTAACCACATGGTCATAGAGAATCTCCACATTAGGGAGACTCTTTAATTCCTCCTGCAATACCATAGCCCCCCGCAGACTATCTCTTCTGTGGATCAGATACACCTTTTCGCAGGTTCTTGCCAGATAGATGGCATCTTCCAGTGCCACGTCACCGCCGCCGACCACAGCCACCGTTCTGCCCCGGAAAAAGGCACCGTCACAGGTAGCACAGTAGGATACCCCCATGCCGTTCAATTCTTCCTCGCCGGGTACTCCTAATCTGGCATGTTCCGCACCGGTGGCAAAGATCACCGTACGGGTCTCCAGTTCCTGGTTGCCCGCATAGACGCATTTGTAATCGCCTCGTTCTTCCACACTGTGTACCGTAGCCTCCAGGAACTCCGCTCCCAGTTTCTCTGCATGATGCCGGAACGTCATTCCCATATCGAATCCACTGATGCCGGGAAGTCCCAGATAGTTATCCACCTCATAGGTATTGAGGATCTGACCGCCGCTCATGGGCTTTTCTTCTATAATAAGTAGATTCAGTCCCGCTCTCTTACCATAGACTGCAGCTGACAGCCCTGCGGGACCGGAACCGATAATGATCAAATCGTACATAATTTTCTCTCCTTTTGTCCAGTGTAGCAGTTCCCCTATGGAAAAGCAAGTCCATCTGTGCTACACTCGTTTTACAGGTTTTTAGCATCCGGCACTGTTTTATCTCCAAAGGGTGCCGTAGAATTCAGAAAGGATACTTTACATGAATACAATAAAGAACGCACCGTTGGCTCTTGTCACCGGTGCCTCCCGCGGCATCGGTAAGGCCATCGCAGAAGCCCTGGCCGAAGCCGGCTACCATCTGATCCTCACCTGTAGCCATACCTTGCCGGACCTTCAGGAAGTGGCTGCCTGTTTAGAAGAAAAATATGGCATCACCTGCACCGCCATGGCTGCGGACGCATCGGAACCCGCTGCCATCAAAAAAGTTTTTGCCTCCCTGGACCATCTGGATGTACTGGTCAACAACGCCGGAATCTCTTACATTGGTCTACTCACGGATATGAGTGTCGAAGAATGGCAGAATGTCATAAATACGAATCTCAGCTCCTGCTTCTACACCAGCCGTCTGGCAGTGCCTCTGATGCTGCTGAAGCACAGCGGACGCATTATCAATATTTCCTCCGTCTGGGGAAATGTGGGAGCTTCCATGGAAGTGGCTTACTCCGCCTCCAAGGGTGGTGTGAACAGCTTCACCAAAGCACTGGCCAAGGAGCTGGCTCCCAGTAATATCCAGGTCAACGCCATCTCCTGCGGTGTTATTGATACTGCCATGAACCACTGCTTCTCCCCCGAGGAAATGAACGCCCTCCGGGAAGAGATTCCCGCCGACCGTCTGGGCCAGCCGGAGGAAGTCGCAAAACTTGTCCTCCAGCTCATCCAGGCGCCAACCTATCTCACCGGACAGATCCTTACTCTTGACGGAGGCTGGCAATAACACTCTCCGCCGATTCTCCCGGTACCAGTGATGCCACGATCCGCTCCATCTCTTCTTTGGATCCAGCATCCCGGCACCGGAGGATCAGATGTTCCTTCTCCGTCTCTGTCAGTGCCGCATAGCCTTGCATGGCCTGTTCATTCATCGCCAGCGCCATGCCGAATCCTACCGGCAGTTCATTCAAGGGAAACGCTTCTGTTCCGCCGCTTCCCCCAGTCAATCCATCCATTGCAAACTCCTTTCCCGCGTTCTGCGAAGATGCCTCATTTTACAGGCATCCTGTTTTTGCATAACAATCGTGCACTTGATCGATAACATAATTTTGCATATGTTATCGATCAAGTGCTACTGTTTAGTCTGTGCAGGAGGAATCTGCGATATACAAAACGAAAACTCGCTCTTTGTAAATGAAAATCTCACGAATAACGGTATTCCCCGCCATCCGTGAGATTTTCAGTTTGGTTTCTGTCTGTCAGGTATCCAACATTATTTTCCGGCAAGATATTCTCTCATATGTTCTCTGATATGCTCGAACTGTTTTCTCGTCTGAGGATTCCGTGATTCAAAATTCATCAGCTTATCCAGATACCCCTGTCTCTTCACAATACGGCAGCTCTCTGGATAGACCAGCTCGTACACCAGTGAAATATGTCCCACCACATTATCCACCGCTGTTTTCTTCAGGGAACGCAGTACAGCGTGCTCCTCATCAAAGCTCTGCAACACTTCCGGCGTCACTTCCTCCTGATATAATACCTCGGTGTCCACATTGTAGATCTCTTCCAGCGGGAATTCCACATTGACCTTCAAGATATCAATCTTATCCGCATCCCGTAAGATATGGCAGAACATTGCCGTACGTTCGTCCAGTTCTTCCGGAATCCGGTAGGCGCTGTGATAAAACACCGCCGTCCACAGAAGCTCATCGCAGGAAGCATCTTCCACGAAATCCCGGATACTGATTCCGGCGTCTGCCTGAATTTCCTCGGACAGGTTTTCTTCGCTTCCGGAAGCAAGTCCGTGTTTCTCTTCCCAGACCTTACCAAATAAAATCCTTGCTCCGTATTTCGCATGATCGATGGAATCTGCATCGGTGAAGGTACCATATACCCGCTGCTGTTCAAAGCGTCCCACATCATGGAGCAGTCCGGTCAGCCACGCAATGTCCACCTCTTCCTCCGGAAGGTCCAGAGATCTGGCGATCTGCTGACACAATCCGCAGACCCGGTAGGTGTGTTCTATTTTCAGGCGGATCATGTCCCGGCTGCTGTCATAACGGTCCGTGTATTCCTGAAATGCTGCCAGTGCTTTTTCTCTGTTGATCTTCATTGTTCGTTGCCTCTTTTGCCTCTTATCTCTTATATCATGTTTCATGACTCATGACCTGTTCGGTTTTTTCAAATCCATTCCTTCTTATCTGATGGTTTTTGTCTCTGTCAGGCCTTTTTCTCTGTCGACGATACATAGGCCAGCTTGTATACCGCTACACAGATCACTGCAACCACCATCAGCAATCCCAGCTCCAATGCCCATGTAGGAATCGTGGAGGCACACACCACAGTCAGAAAGTCCACTGCAAAATGCAGTCCGAAGGCTGCTGCCAAATGCAACTTTCTGCCTGTCTTCACCGCACTGTATACAAGAATCGACAACGCGATCTGCAGGGCGATCGCACTGATCCGCTCCACCGGTGCGAGGTAGAACTGGTAAGCCGGCGTGGTCCAGAGAACAGAGAGCTGATGGTAGGTCACCTCCTGTTGTGCGGGCTCCAATGCCGTCATAGTCTTCTCCATCAGGCCACCGTTAATCATGGCTGCGGTAAGGAGATTGCTCATAGAAGACATACCAAGGATCAGAAAAGCCTCAATGCCGCCATGTCCGGCGCCGTACATCAATGCATTTTCCCGGGTAAGATGTTTTTTCAGGCAGAATTTCATGGCAATCCACCGGCCACACTCCTCAAAAAGTGCTGCTGCAAGCCCACCGTAAATCGCATACAGCCAGATATTGTCCCGGATCACGTCTCCGGTCACCGTCAGCACAATGGCATGACAGATCTGCTCTAAGATCATGGCAAAGCCCACGAAGATACCGCAGCCGATGAAAAATGCCGGCACCCACGCCTTTGTCTTCTTATAGATAAAGATACCTAAAAATATGGGTAAACCCACGGATAATAGCAGAGATATCACCATTCCCAACATGCTTGCACCGCTTACGGTTCCCCAGATCATTGCTGTTTCCGTTACACTCTCAACTGCCATATATTCTCCTATCTGAGCGCCACGGGACGCTCTGCGCACCTGTTATTTCACCGTTCCCTCTTGTAAGATTCTCCGGAAAAAGGTAAGAAAACCTTCCTCTACCGCCACCTGATCCACCGCCGTCTCAGGCAGATCATAGAAATATTTCCCGGTTCCGGGATCCAGGGAAATGCTGTCCAGCGGAAACCCCTCTCTGCGGATGCTGCTGTGGGGTACATCCGTCAGCCAGAATTTCTCACTTTCCATGTCAGGCTCCATCGCCTCATATACATGTTCCTCATCCTGCACATAGCAGATGGCATTGCGGTATTTTGCCGTAAGCCTTCCATAGCGTTTGACCAGTCCGATATAATGCTCCAGCATCTGCTCATCCGTCAGATATACACCATTCACCGTACGCACATGTACCCCGGGCTGGACCGCCTCCGGGACATCTTCAAAATACAACCCGGAATCACAGGAAAATACAGGCATACGAAAAGCTTCATAATAAGCATGAGCTTTCTGCCTGGCATTCTCCAGAGGTGTATTGCCTGTCTCCGGGACATCGGGGATCTCCACCCCCTGTGCCCGCAGATCCTGCAGGCTGATCAGTTCGATGCCAAGTCCGGCTATGCGGTTCTGCATGGCAGCTGCCTTTGCCGGATTGCCGGTACCGTATAACAATTTCATAAGCGTTGTCCTGCTTCCTTTCCGGTCAGATCAGCGCCGGTGTCTGTGCCAGGACAGAGATAATCGCGATCGCCGCCAAAATCACAACAACTACCACTACTGCAACAATGATCTTCTTTTTCATATATGATACCTGCTCTTTCTAACCTTTTATGCTTTTGCATCCCATGAACTAATGATGGCATATTTCAAGGACAATTTCAAGGATTATGAAAATATTCGGGATGGCTCCACTTTCTCGCCCGGCCAGGATTTTCTGAGTGCCGCATAGGAAACCAGGAAGTTGGCAAGCCAGCCGGCCGGCACGGCAAGCCAGACAAAGGCGATGCCAAAACGCGGTGCACAGATCAAAGCCACAGACAGGCGGATCGCAAGGTTTACCATATTGGCAATGAGGAATGGCCGCATGATGCCGAGTCCGCGAAGAACTCCATCGGTCGCCATTTTAATCCCCATAAAGATAAAGAAGTAACCGATCCATCTCATATAATCTCCGGACACCTGATAAGCCAGCGCTGTTCCGTCTTTTCCAAGAAATAGTGCGGAAATCTGCGTGTGCAGCGTTTCAATGACAAGAAAGGCAACCGCCGCAAAACACACGTCCAACACCAATGCCGCATGATAACCTTTTTTGATACGCTCGGTTTTGCCTGCCCCAAGGTTCTGGGAAACATACGGCGAAACTGCATTACCGATGGACACGAAGATCAGGGAGAAAACATTCTCCACCCGCATCGTCGCCGAATATCCTGCAAGAGCCTGTGTGCCGAAAGGATTTACCACTGCCTGTACGATCATCATACCGATCGACACGGTAGACTGCTGCAGAACCGAGGGTACAGCGATCCGAAGCATCGAGCGCAGCTTGCGCCCATCAAACCACTGAAACGGGCTTTGGTATCGCCGCATCCGGTATAAGAAAATCAAAAGTGAAAAAACAGCGGAAATACCCTGGGCAATCAGAGTTGCAAGCGCCGCACCGAATACGCCAAGTCCCAGACCGGCTACCATCCAAAGATCCATCACAATATTCAGGATGGATGAAAAGATCAGCAGCCCCAGCGGAATTTTTGATTCACCGATGGAAGTGAACATGGTGGAGAGAATATTGTACATGAACAAAAACGGAAAGCCCACAAAATAGACCCGCAAGTACAGTACCGCTTCCTCCAGAATATCGGCAGGGGTCTGTAACCCGCTCATCATCGCATGGGAAAAGCAAAAGCCAAAGACACCAAGGATGATGCTCAGAAGTAAAAAGCTGATCAGTGATGTAGACACAATGGTTTTCATTTTGCCATACTCTTTGGCGCCGAAATAGCGGCTCACAAGCACACCGGCGCCGACACCGGCACCCAGTGCCACACAAATGAAAACATTCGTCAGGGCTGCACAGGCACCCACCGCTGCCAGTGCAGAGGAACCCACAAACTGACCGACGATAATGGAGTCAGCCATATTGTATACCTGCTGAAAAAAGCTGCCGAGAATCATCGGCATTGCAAAAACCGTCAGCGCTTTCAGCGGCGCATCGGTTATTAAATACTCATCTTTTGACATGATCCTATTCCTCCATAGTTCCTTCAGCATTCTTCCATGGCTTCTTCAACTCGTTCATCTGCATCTTCTGGAAGTTGGATGGCATCCAGCTTTCGCGTGAAAAGTTCAATCATCGCAGGATACTGATTTGTAATTGGGTGACTAAACCGATAAAACTGCGGCACACCTTCTTTCTTTATATGCAGCAATCCCATTTCTTCAAGCTGTTTCGATGCCCTTGATATAAAAGTAGGTGTCAGTTCCAAGTCCTTCGCAGCTTGACTTGTAGATAGTTCCTGTACGCCTCCAATCTTAACTCTTTTTGAGTTAAGATACAATATTTGAGTTAAGAACAGTTGAAAATCAACATTATCAAATATTATTTTTACGCAAAAAAAGCCCGATGCAACATGAGCATTACACCCACACTGCACCGGAACTTGTTTTTTGCATCCGTTTCCAGAATCACCGGCACGCCCAGCCGGTCGCCCTCGGCAAAGACAATATCCAGCACCTTTCGCATATAGCCCTGCCGCTGATATTTCTCCCGCACACAGACAAGCCCAACGAAAATGTAGGGCTTCCTTTCCTTGTCCATGCTGTCTTGCAGGGAAGCCCCTCCCCGCTTGATAGCGATACCAAACTGCAGAAGGCGCTTCATGTCCGATACTGCTTTTGCGGCATACCAATATGCCGCCCACTATTATCTGACCTTCATGCAGAAATCGCAGCGGTCATTTCCACGCCCCAGCGTCATGCTTCTCTCCCAGATCAGCTTCGGATGCAGCCTGGTATAGCTGATATCATCACTGTCGCAAAAGCAGTGGCACAGCTCCGGGCAGCCATATTCTGTGCAGGTGTCGTGATAGGGACACTTCATCATATCCACACGCCAGACGCCGTTACCGGTCTGCAGTTCTTTTGGGGCAAAGCCCGCCGCCGGGCCGAAAACGCTCCGGGTGGATTTGACAAAAACGCCGGGAACAAGGTGGTAAAGCCCCGGTATGTGCAGCAGGGCGGCAAGCTGTTTGTGGCTCGTTCTCGCCAAGCGCTCCACATAGTCGTGAACGGTTTGCAGTGCCTCCTCTTTCGGCATGACCCGCTGCAAGGTCTCGTAGGCCGCAATGCCCGGCAAGATCTGCCGCTTGAGGTGGTATTGCTTTTCCTTGCTTGCATCTGCATTTTCAGCCAGCAGCGCACTCAGGCGCATATCGAAAGCGGTGTTCAGTTCCTTTGCCTGCGCGGGAAAGCGCTGTGCCGCAGTCTCCCGGAAATCACGGGAAAGATAGGTTTCCTTCCTCTTCATCGTCCGTTACCCTTTCTTTTTGTATCCGCAATCGCAGTAGGACCCACCGGAGGCAAGGGTGTACTGCCGCACAAAGTCGGTCACACCACCTGCTTCGCTCATGGTGTAGTCCAGACGGCACAAAGCAGGGGTCAGGTCGTACAGCCCCAGCTCCTTCATCAGCACACAGATGCCGCACTTGGTAAAGCGTCCCTCGTAGCCGCTGCCATCCGGGTATTCGTAAAACTCCATGTTCCACGAATAGGGGTTGCGGTCGGCGGCTTTCAGAGCGGCAGTGGTTTTCATGGCAGCGATATCCTTTGCGGTGAACTTGCTTTTTCCGCTCTTACGGCAGAACCACTGCATGGGCGCTGTCATCATCGCCTTTGCGTAGTAATCCGTCAGGCGGTCTACCGCCGGGCGCTGCGGCATGGAGAGAATGAACGCGCCGAGCATTGCGCAGTTGACGATGTTCATCTTGAAGCGGTCCGATTTTTCAAACTCCGGCAGGTCTGCAATGATTGCTTTGTACTTCGGCTTTGCTTTTTTCGTGATCGCTTGTGCCGCATCGGCATCATAGCCGAACACCGCCGTCAACTGCTTTTGGAATGAGCCTGCAAACAACGCCCACATTCCCATTGGCATACCCATGTATTTCATTGCACTGCCTCCTTACATTCTCCGCATTTTGCCTTCTCCCGCAGCAACACCAGCCCCAATACCAAAACCAGCAGGTGTCCGGTGGATTCCGTGCCGTGATCGATCTGATCCAGCGGCCACGGCAGAAGCGTGAAGAGATTTCCCACAATCCCCGTAAAAACGATGGGGTTGCAGAAGGATGCCAATATCCGCTGTGCTGTGTTTTTCAGCGGGAGCATTCCGATTTCCCAATGTCTTAAACTTCATTGTCTCTCCTTTCCTCAGTGAATAAAAGCCGTCATAAGGACCGCCAGCACCGCTGCTATACCTGCCATACCCACCGTGCCGAAAAGCCACTTTTTCTGCTTGTCTTTTGCAGTAATGTAGGGCTTCAGATCTTCTGTTCCGGGAATCGTCCATGCGTTCGTGTGCCCCACCCAGTAGCCATCGATCAAAAAGCGGTCAATGAGATTCATAACGGACAAGATGACAAGCAGCTGCCAGAAGCCCGCCGCAAAGCCTTTCGCATCGTTTATCCCATAGACACAGACCAGCACATAACCAATATAGCCGGGAATGCAAACAGCTTTGAAAAGTTGAGAATTGCGCTTGATTTTCTCGTGTGTCGTAAGTCCCAGCTTCACGCACCGCTGCTGCACTGCCGGGCTGTAGAGATGCACCATCCCAACAGCCCCCTTGCGGATGCCCACAGCACAGACAAGAGCCAGCAAAGCCCCCAACCCAAGACCTTCCAGAATCACCTGTAAAAGCATTACTTATTCCTCCTGTATCCGTTTTCATCCCGGTATTCGGGATGTTCCTTTACGTATGGATCCTTATCGCCGCAGATGGTATAGTCGCATCGGCAGCCGTCCACGCAGGTGGTCGTCCGCACGAGCTTTGCATGGAGCAGTTCCATGGACGCATAGTCCACATTGCACAGGGCGGGCATAATGTCCGCAAATCCGAACCGCTTAGCAAATTCCGCCGCCGGACACGCCGTAAATTCATAATAGATGGGCTTGCTGTTTTCATAAGGTGCAACATCCATCTCGTAATCATGCCATGTGTCACAGTGCTTTTGGGCGGTACTGAATGCCCGATACATCAGCTTTTTCCAGAATGGCTTGTTGGCGTCAACGAAACGTAGCTCCCGGAAGGCCGGCAGGATCAGATTTTCTTCGATCTCTTCAATTTCACGGAATGTGGTCACATCTCGGCACACATCGTAAAAGCACATGATGGCGATGCAGTCGTAGGTGCCGCCCGTGCCGTTGTGAAAATTCTTTTTACCGCCGAGGTCGGTGCGCCACTTGGAAAGAAGCTCTGCGTATCTCAGCTGCACCTGCTCCCAGACCGCCTCGCGCTCCACCTCCGGATAGTGCAGAGTGATTTTCGCCAGAATTTCCTTTTTGCAGGGTTTGGAATACAGCACATGGCAGCTACGGTCAATTTGTAATTCGCTGTCCTTCATCTTCCCACTCCTTTCCGAAAACCGCTCTTTGCATTTTCTTCGGTGTCGTCCGATTCGTCGTAGGCATCATAGGGCGCCGATGTCGTCTTCATATGGAAGTTCGCCCACATCGCCCTGCCGGAAGGTTACATTTTTCAGGTGTAAGCGCTTCGCCTTTTCCAGATAGGCATCGCATTCTGCCTGATTCATATTCCATACCAGGCGGCACACCGCCAGATACCAATAATCATATGGCCGTTTCCGGCATCATTTTTTCAAAATATCCGTAATTTTCTTGAAATCCTCGCGCGCCTCCTTGAATATTGGTAGCATACAGTAGCAATGCACCATCTTCGGGCGGGCGGACACTGTATAGGAAACCTTAGCGCGTTTGCAGGCCTCCTCAAAGTCCGGCAGCGCACCGTATAGCACCTCATCCGCAGAATAGAAGAAGTGAATATCGCCAACGCCGGTAAAATCCCCCCGGGAGCCGGAGAGCATATAGTCCGGCACATTCTTACAGCCATGCCGCATAAACTTTTCCACCGTCACCATAAAGGCATAATCGATGGAAACGTCTCTCTCATTCAATGCCTTCATCCGCGATTTTTCGCCATCGTTCCATGGCACTTCGCCGGGTGATACGGCAACGATATGCCGTGGCTGCGGCAATGGCTCCGGCTGCGCATTATTGTGCGCTGCGATTCCCAGAGCCAGTGCGCCGCCGGAGGAAAAGCCACTGGTGCTGACATTTCCACCGCCGTACAATTCGAGCATTCTGCGGTAGCATTCATAGACCATTTCGTAGGTTTCGGTGATACAATGCTCCATGCAGAGCGGGTAGAACGGAAACCACACATCGCAGCCGGTCTCACGGCACAGCTTACGCATGACTGGCAGATCGCCCTTGTCCGGGCCGATCACCATACCGCCGCCGAAGAAATAGAGGATGGCGCGCTTTGACGGATTCGGATTTTCACGTACGATCAGGCATGGAAAGCCGTTGACTGTAATCGTCTCATAATATGCCTTGTGGTCGGTCGGCGTAAAAACGCCTCGATGTCGGTTCTGCTTTTCAATTTCCTTTCGCAGTTCGTTCTCTGGCAATGTGAAAGACTTTTTCACTCCGGAGAGTCTATACACTGCCCGCAGGATGGATGCAAAAATGCTCATGGCTTTTTTTCCTCTCATTTCCGCGCTGTAACGCACAGCCACCCCTTTTTGTTTTTGTGGCTCTGGATCTTACAAAATCCTGCTTGCTCCAGATATGCTTTCAGTGCAGTGTCCGTGTAGATGGTCATACCATTGATAATTTGTGTCCATTTGTCATCTTTTGCTGTTTCGCCGTTTGCTTCATTGCAGATGAAAAAGATTCCGCCGGGCTTCAGCACCCGATAGACCTCTCTGAAATTCTGTGCAAGCTCCGGCCAGAAGTAGACCGTTTCAAAGGCGGTCGCCACATCGAACTGCTCCGCTTCAAACGGCAGCTCTGTCACGCTTGCCTGCTGCACGGTGCACCGTCCTGCCGCAATGGCTCTGGCATTGACTTTTCGCGTTTTTTCCACGCTGACGGCTGAGTAGTCGATGCCCTGCACCCTGCCTTTGGGACACAGTTTCAACAGCGTTTTAATGTTCGCTCCACCGCCGCAGCCGCAGTCCAGTACCATGGCATCCGGGGCAGGCTGCAAAAATTGAAGTCCCCACGCTGCCATTGCGCTGTGTCCGAAGTTCATCATGGCAACCATGATCTTCCCGCCAAGTCCTACGGGCTTTCGGGTGTTTTCAAAGAATGACATATCACACCTCCGATTTCACACATTCGGCATAGGTCAGCGGGAAGGACGCTTTCAGCACAGCACTTTTTCGCACACTCCACCCGTTCTGCCGCAGAAAGCTCAGATACTCCTCACTCGTCCACCTGCTATGCAGAGGGAATCCTGCCAATCTCATAAAATAGGCTTTGATCCTTCCTCTAAGTGAATTTTCCGCGTGAGTAAAGGTTGGCGCGATCAACACACCATCGTCCTTCAGCACCCGTTTGATCTCTCGCAGTGATTTCTCTGGTTGCGGCACGATGTGCAATGCGTTGGATACGATTACCACATCAAATGAATTGCCTGCGTATGGCAAAGAAAACATATCCTGCACGGAAAAAATGCAGCTTCGCAGAACAATTTCCCCGCTTGGCTTCTGCAATCATTTTTGGAGAGGCATCCGTCGCCTCAATGCGTGCCGCTACTTTTACGATGTGCTTGGCGATCAGTCCCGTTCCTGTAGCCAACTCCAGCACTGTTTTGTCTTTCACGACCGGACGGATCAGCTCATATATTTTTTCGTATGCTGCCCTGTCTTTTCGCATAAAGCAGTCATACAGACCTGCATTTCTGTCCCAGAAATTCTCGTGATCTTGCATTGTTGTCTCACCTTTATAATTAGACTGTTCTAACCAGCACGCGCATATCCGCAAGTTAGGTTCGGCTAACTCGTGTGTTTAGAAAAAGCCGCATTTCTGCGACCTTTCGCCTTATTCAAATAACTTCCTCCATGCACTGCACACCAACGTTTTCAGCCACTGAGGATAACGATTCTCAATCTGCTCCTTGTGGGAACAGCCAAAATCTATTTTTTGCACCGTTGCGGTGGCCTTTGTCTTTTTGTCTATATTATACCGTGCTTGCTTCTGATTTGCAATGGTATAGTATTCTATTTTGTAAACTTCCTCTGTCACATCTACAAAAAAGTCTGTTGTATAAACATCAGGATAAAGTTCCCGAAGGTTAATTTTCTTCATTATGTACCTCCATTTCGATTCACGGGTGATTGACGGGTGAATCGAATGGAGGCGGAGACCGGCACCGGCAGACAACCGGGTCATCTCCGAAAAAATGGCAACAAAAAACGCCAGATTTCCGTGAGGGAAAACTGGCGCGCCAAGAACAGCCATTATTATACTGAATTACATGGAACGATAATGCCGATGCAATGTTATACTTGCCCGGAGGAGGGGCAAGGCTTTTTTTAACTGATGTAGATCATGTGAGCTTTGAAAAAGCAAACGAGACACGGCAAAATAACCTCCAATCGGCTACCGTGTCCCTGCAAGTCGTCATTGGTTTGTGTAGACGCAAAGAAACGGCGGCTCTGATTTCTCAAAACCGCCGCCAAAGTAAGTAGAGTAAGCGCACAAAATCAACCTGCCCAGCTACGGTTTTTTTCTTTCCCCATTAGGCGGGGCAGGTTTAAAAGAATATGAAAAGCCGATAACAGCAGTCATGTTAGCCTGCGTGTTATCGGCTCTGCGTCTATGCGTCTGGCTCTCTAATAACGGATATATTCAGTTGCTTTACATGAATGAGCGTTTCCTGTTTACATTTTGGACAGAACAAGGGGAAATTCCTTAATTCCGTGTCAATTCGTATTTTTATTCGGGTTTTATTATGGCATATAGGACAACTAACCCAACTTGTCTCTTTCATCAAAATTACCCCGTAACTTGATGTTTCTTTGATATATTTTTTGTTAGTCTATAAAATACGAATATCAATCCAACATTAAGGATGATCATAAAGACCGGCTGGCTCATACCGAAATATGTTTTCATATCAGAAAATATACCGTTTGTATGAAGCATAAAAATCGGGCAAATTTCCTGCATTTTTTGTAAAACAGGAAGGCTATCATTAAAATCAAACACAACTGGCAAGAAGCAGATGACGCAAGAAGTAATAAGCGCTGTAACAGGAGAACTCATTTGAGCACTTAAAAACAATGTAATAGTTGTCAAGGCTACAATCCCAAAAATATTCAATATTACAGAGATAAAGAACATTTGCAAAAAGGTCAAATTATATATTGAAGAAGCATAATGTAATGAAGATTGAATGCTTACATTCCACCCCTGTAACCCATAGGTACAGCCATACAGAACTAAATTTAGCAGTAAATACAAGAGGTATGTGCCAATTACAACTTCCAAGGCCGCTATAATTTTTGAAGTTGTGAGTTTGGTTCGGCCATACCGAGCCGAATAAATAATGCTATCTGTATGAAGTGCATACTCTTCTGAGAAAACAGGAGATAGAGTGATTACAACAATTAAACATATCATTATGGACAAGATGCTCCCCATTCCAGATAATAGCTTATCCCAGCCATCGCAATATCCTAAAGTCACAGTTGGACTATTTGGATATGCTGTTTCGAGTGACTTAAAACTACCATCAGAATTTGTCAAATATTCCAGAATCGCCGCTTGGTCACGATAAACATGAACAGCAGAAAAAGCAGAATTTTCATCTTGTCCAACAGTTGCTTGTTTTGCTTGGTCGATTTTTTCTTGCATAGTAAGTAATGTATTTTGAGAGAGTTTTCCTTCAAATATTTCTGCTACTTCCTTCCGTTGTTCAATGGCTGTAAAACCGCTTGCTAATGCCATTTTTTCAAGGTCATAATCATAGAAAACATTTTGATAATTAAATTGAAAAAAAGAAAAAATAGGCAACGATAAGAACCACACCAGCTAAAAACAACATTCGTGTTTGCTTTCTCGAACATATTTTATTTCGTTCTGCTTTTATCATTTCATTCATGCTCGGATACCTCCGTAAAATAGTATAAATATAAATCTTCCCATGTTGGATCATCATTCCAAGCGGTTCTGCAAGGTGCTTCTTGAGAAATAATCCTCAGCCGTTCTGCACCATTATTATGTTTCAGATTTGCTGTTACATAGTTCAATTCTAATTCTTCGGCCTCTTTTCGAGATACATCACATTCCCAAACACATTTTTCAATCGGCTTCAAAATTTCTTCTGGAGAACCATGTTGAATTAACTCGCCATTTTTCATAATCAGAATCTCATTTGCGATATATTCAACATCAGAAACAATGTGAGTGGACAAAATTACAATTCTATTTTCTGCCAAAGAACTAATCAGATTCCTAAACCGCACCCGCTCTTTCGGGTCAAGTCCAGCTGTAGGTTCATCCAAAATCAAAATACGGGGATCGTTTAGTAATGCTTGAGCAATTCCCAAGCGTTGTTTCATACCGCCGGAAAAAGTTTTGATTTTTTCGTTTTTCTGTGTGAGCAGATCAACAACCTGCAACAGCTCCATTGTGCGATTATGGGCTTTTTTAGGCGGCAGCCCCTTTATTGCAGAGATATACATCAAAAATTTATACGCTGTAAAGTTAGGATAATAGCCAAAATTTTGTGGCAGGTAGCCTAAGATATTACGATATTTCTCGCCCAAATCATGAATGTTTTTCCCGTTAAAAAAATGGCTCCTTTCGTTTCAGTTTGGACATCGCAAATCATTCGCATCAAAGTTGTCTTGCCCGCACCATTTGCCCCGATTAGACCATAAACACCATTTGTTAATTTTGCGCTGAAATGATTTACAGCTTTTTTTCTTCCATATTCTTTTGAAAGATCATTTATTGTAAGTTCCATATCAATTCTCCAATCATTTTTTCTTTTTTCAAGTACAGTTGAAGTGTTTTCCCTAATAGGATAATAGATAACACATAAAATCCAATCCATCCCCAGAACATAGACGCTTCAAATATAAATCGCTGATGGAGTACAAGAGAAAATGTTCCAGAAAGAAAAATCATACAAGCGATTAAATGATACAAGCTATCGTTTGTCCTGCTTTTCGCACATATAAAAAGATAACAAGTGCAAGAAATATTAAATGGAATCAAACCATACAACACCATTTCAATCATTGATTTCTGGTAAATATATGCCATTGAAATTAAAATGACTGTTATTAGGAAAAGGTTGATTACTCCAATAATCAGCATACGACCTGCTACAATTTTTACCAGCGTTGTTCTACTAGACTGTTCAATTTCCCACATACCATAGATGTTGCTTTTAGATATTTCTATTGCACCTAATAACGCAAGGAATGGAACCATAACTGCAAGGATTGTCAATGGATAATAAAATGGAACCCTCCATTGGCCCAGGATACATGCTAATAATACTGCACATATAGTGAGTATTATTTGAACAATCCAGAAAGAAAGCGGCAGAAATTGAAGTTGGTTCAATATAATATCTCGCATTGAATTTTTATTGAATTCAGAACTATTCATGTAACTTTTTCCAGCTACGATTACTGCTTTAATTTTAGGTTCAGATGGAGCAGGCGTTTCACAACTCTGCAACCATTCTAATACACCATTTTGTTTTTGGGTCATACATTATCGCCTCCTCTAAAATCAGCCAAATATCGTTCCAGTTTTTTAATCCCCTGTTGGAGCCTAGATTTTACAGTAGAAACACTAGCTTTTGTAATGGTTGCAATCTCTCGGATTTTCAAATCATAATAAAATCGTAAAATGATGACCTCTTTTTGATAGTCCGGTAATGTGTTGATTGCATATTGAATTTGCGCTTTAAGTTCGTTAAGCTCAATTTTTTCAAAGGCATTATCAGTATCTTCTATATCTTCAAGAGTTTCTAAATCCATATACAGGGGTTTTGCTTTCTTAGTATAATTGTTACAGGTATTAACAGCAATCGTTAGCAGGTAGTTTTGAAATTTCCCGATCTTTCGTACTGATTGAATATTCTCCAACAATTTCAAGAAAACATCTTGTGTAATATCTGCGGCGGTATCTGGATCGCCGTTCAATCGCCGACAACAAAATAGATAAATTGACTGATAATATTTTCGGACAATTATCTCAAATGCATCTGTGTCACCCGACTGGATTTTTTTAATTAGTATGAAATCTTCGATACCGTGTCACCGCCTTCCATGTGTAAAACGCCTTACACTTAATATACAACTGAGTAACCCAAAAGGATTTAACTTTAGAAATTTTTCTTTTACTTTTTTCATTTCCCTTGACATTAACTTAGGAGGACTGACAGACGAGGACGGTTTAATGCTCACACAACATTTGTTGGAGCGTTTTCCAGATCAAAAAATAGTCATTCTCTCTGGCTATAATCTTCCTGTTTATCGCAAAGAAGCAAAGAGGATCGGTGCAAGAGGGTTTATCAGTAAGGATGTAGAACCAGATGAGTTATTGCACATTTTATTGACCATCAAAAATGGGGCAACACACTTCCCACGGGAAGAAGTATTTATAGAAGAGCTGACAGACGGGGAGAGAAAAGTTCTCGAATTGGTTGCATCAGGAGTTAGGCGCCGCGAAATCGCTGAACAGCTTTTTATTAGTGAACGAACAGTATCAAATCATTTGCAACATATTTTTGAAAAATTGCAAGTTAGCTCTACCGTTGAGATGATAACAAAAGCTATTAAGCTCGGATATATTGCTCAATCTTCAATCCAGAGGTCATGCGAGAGGAAAGCGAGCTGCGCCAGCGGGTCGGACAGAAGTTGAAACTCTACCTGGAACAGTATTTGCCTATCGTGGAAGGCGCCATTGACGGGGCCTTAAAAGTTGAAAAGCCGAATGAAGAAGCGGAGGGTGTCTGAACATCCTCTGTTTTTCTTATTTTGCGGGCATTTTGGGACTTCCGAAACGCTTTATAAGTAGGGAAAAGATACGGTATCACGGCGCCTCTGCATTTCCCGAAGGTAGTCGATTGCCTCATGGTACAGTACCAGCTTGCAGTAAGCATCGAACTGGCACCGCTCGCCATAGTCATTGCGGGGGGATCATATCCATCTTTTTTTTCCTTTGCCGTCGTCCGGCAGAATGTTATTCAATATTTAATTCAATGCTTCCAGTGAAATTCTCACATTCAATGCCGATATAATTTCCACCATCAGGAAGTATAATTGTGTCACTATAAGTTCCAGTTGCTTCAATCAACGTGACTGCTTCATCAGATCCAGAAATCCAAAATACTTTTGCAGTTCCCTCCGTAACCTCCAGCGCGCAGTCAATAGACAGCTCCTTACCGGCTTCTCTTTTTATGGAAGTTCCTCCGAACAAATACTCTGTACCTGAAAAGTTCGCATAATCAGCCATATAAGTCCCTGTATAATCATCAATTCCTTTTTCTTTTTCCCCTTGCAGTGACGATTTCCCTGTCAGTTCTATGGAGCCCGCAGATTGAACAATGTTATTGTAATGATTGAGAATTTCATCTTTTGAACAGCCAGCAAGCATAAAACTTCCCACAAGGACGAATGTTAATGCTAAAACTATTTTCTTCATAAAATCATCACCAGCCTTTCTTTGGAGCTACCTTTTTGGCCTTTTTCTTTGTTTGGGTTGCTTCTCGTTCTTTCATGCACAAAATCAAGATGGCAGAAATAACGACAGCAAGCGCAAGACTGCAAGAACAGGTTCCGATATTCCAGTTGACTGCGGTATCATAGCTACGGTAGCCTACCATTCCAAGACTTGCGGTAATCGGATAAAGGTTTGCTAATGTCATATTTCCTGCGGCAAACATCCCTCCATATCCATAGACAAAAGCAATGATTACACCGACTAAAAAGCTGCCTGCCCTCCGACAAGTAAGAGCGATAATCGGCAGAACCGCAAGATATAAAAAAGAAATTAACCGCAGTAATCTGCAAGGCTGCTTTTAGAGCTAAGGAAATCTCAAAGCCGGGAAATCCCACAATCATTTCTGCTATGATTGTAAACAGACTGCATATCAGCCCGAAAATAATAGACAATACGCCGCACACAATCAATTTTCCGGTCAACAGTTTCTTAAAAGAGATCGGCACAGTCAGAATATTTTTCAATGTGTCATCCGTCTGCTCACGAGAAATCATATATCCAGCAATTAGGCTGATACACATCGGAAAAATCATGGACATATTGTTTTTGATGACCTGTTCTGTAAGATAGGCAAAATCCCAAACGGAACCATCATTCGCCATAGAGGTAAACAAGGTCAGCAGGACGGATAGGAGCATGAGTGCAACGCCCGCCCAAAGGATATGATACCTTTTCAATTTATAAAATTCTGTTTTTACAATGCGAACCATGTTTATTCCCCCCTCTGCTTATATAATCTGTCAATTAGTAAGAACGAAACCAATGCCATGATCCCAAGAATGAATACAACTTGAAATGTTGAGGGAATTAGCCCTGTCATTTGCTCCAAGTCCATTTTTATTCCATGAGCCGCCATATCTCCCGCACTCCAAAATGTAGTCAGTGGCGTGGGCAGAAGCCATAACATAGTTTTAGGCAGTGTGTCAAACAATGCCGTAGCACTCATGTTCAGAACGCTGTAAAAGACACACAACAAAATGGAAAAAACATAGGTCTTACTGAAAAAGACAACAAGGACAATCAACGGGAGTGTTCCTGCCGTAATGAAGATCCCCGTTTCAACCGCCAAAAACAGCTTATAACCAATTCCATAAACTTCTAATGTTCCAATTCCGCAAAGAATTGTTGCAATGGTAGAAGCCACACAAAAAACAATTCCAAAAAGAAAGAGGACAATAATCTTTGCAAGCACCATTTGCGTGCTGGTTACGGGAATTGTACGCAGATTTTTGAATGTATCGTTGTCGCGTTCCATAAAGAACAGGATAGCGGCAATCACTCCAATAATACAGGGCAGTAAAAACTGGATACCATATCCCAACACCATGTTAAATAGTCCGTCAAAAGCATCTGCCCGATTCTTGATTTTATTGCTATTATTCCTTTCACACCTCTTTTCAAGGTTTTCCGTGTTCTGAAAGTTCTCAAGGTTTTTAAGGCTTTGAAAATATTGAAATTCGCCCGTCTCTCTGCTTACTTTGCAAGATTCTATAAACGGGTGAAATTCTTCTTTGAGATAAACGGTCTCAAATATATGGTTTTTGTAAGCCTGTTCTGTATTGTCGCCGGAGGCATTGCGATTCATTTCGTCGAGGAAATGACTGTCTTTGACGGTATATGGTGGAGTTTCGTGACTGCAACAACTGTCGGTTATGGTGATATTTCTCCAACAACTCCCGCCGGTCGTGCCATTGCTGCCGTACTCATGATTGTCGGAATCGGATTGATAGGTTCTCTTACAAGCACAATCACGGCGTTGTTTTTTCAACGTCACGAAAACGCATCCAAAAGAGACGCAAAAGGTGAAATTTTGAAAACCCTGCAAATGCAGCTTGATGATTTTGAGAATTTGTCAGACGATGACATCGAAACAATATGCAAGACGTTGAAATCCTTGCATGAACAAAAATAAGGCGACCCCCGCTGCAACGGAAATCGCCTTTGTGAAACCTCCGTCTCATGCTCCTGCAAAAAGCACCGACAGAATGTTCCTGCAAATACCATTCTATCATAAAACCGTGCTTTTTGCATTGGTTTTATTTTTTATACTCTTTTTTAGGATGGTGATTTTATGAAACTACCGAATGGATTCGGAACTGTTTATAAACTTTCGGGAAATCGCCGGAATCCTTATGTCGCTAAAAAGACAAGAGGATGGGAAATTGACCCGAAAACAGGAAAGTCTAAACAATTATATACTGTCGTCGGATATTACCCGACACGAAAAGAGGCATTGACTGCTCTTTCAGAGTTCAATGCAAATCCTTATGATGTGAACGCTGCAAAAGTCACATTTGAGGATGTATATGAGAGATGGTCTGATGAACATTTCCCAACTGTCAGTGATTCCAATGTCAAAGGTTATCGTGCAGCATGGGCGTTGTGTGATAAACTTGCACGGATGCGTTTTGTCGATGTAAAACTCGACCACCTGCAAATGGTCGTTGATGAATCCGGCAAAAATTATCCAACTCTCCGGAAACTGAAAGTCATGCTCGGTCTCATGTACAAATATGCTGTCATTCATGAGATTATACCAAAAGAACGGAATCTCGTTGAATATCTTGACATCAAAAAAGCCGGAAATCCTAACGCATACAACCGTGAACCTTTTTCAAAGGCAGAGGTCAAAAGACTGTGGGATGTCAAGGACACAAATATATATTACACCGTCATTCTCATGCTGATATATTCCGGATGCAGAATCGGTGAATTGTTGGATTTGAAAAAAGAGGATGTAAACCTTGAGGAAAGATATTTCAAAATAATCGCCTCGAAAACTGCTGCCGGAATCCGTACTGCTCCGATTGCTGAAAAGGTTTATCCATTCTTTGAATACTGGTACAACCTCAATGATTGTGAATATCTTCTCTCAACTCCGGACGGAAAGCATTTCAAGTATAGAAATTATTATGATTCCTACTGGATGCCGTTGATTGATTCCCTCGGAATGAAACACCGCCCGCACGACACCCGTCACACCTGCATTTCTATGTTGACTGTCGCCGGAGTGTCAGACAAAGTCATCAAGAAAATTGTCGGTCACAAAGGACAGAGTGTCACAGAGGTCGTATATACACATTTTGAAATCGAGGAACTGATTGACGCAATCAATCGTATATAGTGAGGTGTGTCATGAATAGAACTGAATACAAGAATAATTTTTATAAAGAGCATTATGAGCGAATAAATCTCGCAGTACCCAAAGGAATGAAAGAAATCATCAAGCAGCTTGCATCCGACAAAGGAATGTCAATCAATGCGTATATTCAAGACCTTGTCAGAAAAGACCAGTGCGGAATGTTCGACACGATGCAGGTAGCAGAAAAGAACAGGGAAATGATTTCCGGAATCACTGGAAACATGCACGACGGATATGACATCATATTCAAGGACGGTCATTCGTGCCATTGCCGGACAAAGAAAGATGTCCGGTCATGCATCGTCGAATACTGCTCCAAAAAGGGCGATTGAATCGTCCTTTTTTATTGCAAAAATGTGTCTTGCACAAGATTTCAAAAGTATTGCACAAGACAATTGTTTTCGTGTTAGTTACCTGTTAGTTATTTGTTAGTTACCGTAAAAATTTTGTGTGTTTTTGTGGTGTCTCATATAAATTCAGAATATAAAGAAAACCCCGAAAACACTGTGTTTTCGGGGTCTGTCGTTCTTTCTTGATATTCGCTTGAATTATCGTTTGCTGAACTGAGGTGCGCGACGAGCAGCCTTTAAGCCGTATTTCTTTCTTTCCTTCATACGAGGGTCTCTGGTAAGGAATCCAGCCTTCTTCAGAACGGGTCTGAAATCACCGTCTACCTGAAGCAGAGCTCTAGAAATACCGTGTCTGATCGCACCAGCCTGGCCGGTGTATCCGCCACCGCGAACGTTAACCAGAACGTCGAACTTCTCAGCAGTCTCAGTAGCTGCCAGAGGCTGACGAACGATAACCTTCAGAGTCTCCAGACCGAAGTACTCATCAATGCTTCTCTTATTGATTGTAATATTACCATTACCGGGTACTAAATATACTCTGGCGATGGATTTCTTTCTTCTACCGGTTCCGTAGTATCTTTCTGTTTTAGCCATGATTTATTTTCCTCCTCTCAGTCCTTTAGAATGTCAGTACTTCAGGCTTCTGAGCTTCATGCTTGTGCTCAGGTCCTGCATATACGTGAAGTTTGGTGAACATCTGTCTTCCTAAAGGTCCCTTGGGAAGCATGCCCTTAACTGCAAGCTCGATTACCTGCTCAGGCTTCTTTTCTAATTTTTCTCTCAGGGTAGCTTCTTTTAAGCCACCAACGTAATCGGAATGATGATAATATACCTTCTGGTCCATCTTCTTACCGGTTACTTTGATCTTCTCAGCATTGATAACGATAACGTTGTCACCGCAGTCGATGTGGGGAGTGAAGATAGGCTTATTCTTGCCTCTCAGCACTTTAGCAACCTCAGATGCCAGACGGCCTAAGGTCATGTCAGTAGCGTCTACTACATACCATTTTCTATCGATTGTAGCTGGACTAGCCATAAATGTTTTCATTATGTTCCCTCCATATTACTTTCGCCGATTCCTGATCGACTTTTTCAGTGTTCCGGTCTGATAGTAATCTGCAGATGTCCGGCTACATTTTACTTCTTCCCAAAACGGTTGAATACTTTATTTCAATGCTTCGTCGGGGCTTTGACTCAGCATATTGAAACACTGTCACAGTCATATATTATATGGCACCAGGCAATTAGTGTCAAGATAATTTTAAAACTTTTTACAGTTCAGCCGTAAAACGTAACAATGCGGCTTTGCAGATGACGCATGCTGAACTGTCACAGAAACTCGTATTTCATCAGCGTCAGTCCATGGGCCGGTGCGGTAGGTCCCGCTGCACTGCGGTCTTTTGCCTCGAGGATCGTGAAAATATCCATGGGATCCCGCTTGCCCTGTCCGATATCTAACAGGGTTCCGGCAATGATCCTCACCATATTATATAAGAAGCCATTACCACAGACCCGGATCACCAGATCATTTTCTCCCTGCTCTTCCACTTCCACGGAATAGATGGTGCGTACGCTGGATTCCACCTGGGCACCGGTCTGGCAGAAGCTTTTGAAATCATGTTCTCCCTCCAGATAAGCCGCAGCTTCCTGCATCCGGTTCACATCCAGTTCATAATAAGTAAACAGCGAATACAGACGTTTCACCGGCATGGGGAACTGTGCCCGGTAGATCCGGTATTCATAGGTCTTGCGGCTGTCGCATCTGCGGGGATGCCAGTCATCCGGCACCTGTTCGGACTTTTGTATCCGGATATCCTCCGGAAGTCTCTGGTTCAGCGCATAAGAAATTTTCTCCGCAGGCATCCGGCTGGTCGTGTCAAACACAGCGATATTCCCCAGTGCATGCACACCGGAATCTGTCCGGCTGGCACCGATGACCTCAACAGGCTCCCGCAGCAGATCGGTCAGACACCGGTTCAGTTCGCTTTCGATGGTGATCCCGTTATTCTGGATCTGCCAGCCGTGATAATTCGTACCGTCGTAGGCCACGGTCAGGCGGACACGCTTTTTTTCTTTTTCCGGCTGCTTTGACAGCTGTTCTATTATCATTTCCGATTCCACTGTATTTCACCCGCTTTCTCTCCTGCCACCTGTCTTAGGTTCCCCGGCATTCTTTCCTGTATTTGACGAGATACTATCTGCTATGGGCATTATTGTTTTGCAGTAAAAATTTACGGTAAAAACGGTAGCCTTCCTACCACAATGCTGATCACCATATATGCGGCAATACAGCCGTAAGCAATGTAATCTCTCTTATGATAGATCAGCGGCTTCATCTTCGTCCTGCCCTCTCCGCCGCGATAGCATCTGGCCTCCATTGCCATGGCAAGGTCGTTGGCTCTGCGGAACGCGGAGATAAACAGCGGTACTAAAAGGGGCACCATTGCCTTGGCACGTTTGAATATATTGCCGCTCTCGAAATCCGCACCTCTGGCGATCTGCGCTTTCATGATCTTATCCGTTTCTTCTAATAATATAGGAATAAAACGAAGTGCAATGGACATCATCATGGCCACTTCATGTACGGGCACCTTGAATACTTTTAAGGGTCCCATCATTTTCTCCATACCGTCCGTCAGATTGTTCGGTGTGGTAGTCAGCGTCATCACAGAGGATCCAATGATCAGCAGCGTCAGGCGGATTGCCATGGAAATGGCCATCTTCAGACCTTCCTGCGTAATGGTCAGCTTCCAGATCGTGAATAACGGTGTGCCCGGTGTCAGAAAGAGATTGAACACCACTGTGATCAGCATGAGCATAACAATGGTCTTCATTCCCTTTACCATGAATTTAAAAGGTACCTTCGACAGACGGATCACTAATCCCAGGAAAAGTGCCGCAATCACATACCCTGCATAATTTTTGAAAAAGAACAGGGAAATGATAAATAAAACGGTACCTCCCAGCTTTACCCGGGGATCCATCTTATGAATCAATGATTCCGTCTGATAATATTGTCCTAATGTAATATCTCTAAGCATATTGCTCCTCACCAGAGTTTCTGCCCGGCTCCTGTCGGGTCAGAACTCGTATCTTCTCTCTGCTCATGCTGCAATTTGAGCATTGCAGTTCAAATCATTACTTCTGATTGTTCTGTTTCCAGACTCTTGCAATTTCTTCCGCAGCCTCTTCGATCGTTGTGGCATCTACATCCACATCCGCTCCCCGTGCTTTCAGCTCATGCATGATATAGGTGACCTGCGGTGCTGCCAGTCCTACTTCTTCCAATTCTTTGTAATGTTTGAACACTTCTCTCGGGGTATCGTCATACATGACGCTTCCCTTGTTCATCACAATAATACGGTCTACGTATTCCGCCACATCCTCCATACTGTGGGATACCAGCAGAATCGTAAGTCCTGTCTCGGTCTGCAGCTTTTTGATCTGCTGTAAGATCTCATCTCTTCCCTTGGGATCCAGCCCGGCAGTGGGTTCATCCAGGATCAGCACTTCCGGCTTCATTGCCAGTACTCCGGCGATCGCCACACGACGCTTCTGTCCACCGGACAGTTCAAAGGGTGACTGATAGAAAAGCTCGTCCGGCAGTCCTACTTTTTTCAGAGCATCGTATGCACGAAGCTCCACTTCTTTTTTATCCAGTCCCAGATTCTTCGGTCCGAAACAAACATCGCTGAATACATCGATCTCAAACAGCTGATGCTCCGGATACTGGAACACCAGCCCTACCTTGCTGCGGAGCTTTTTCATATCATAATCCTTGTCGTAGATATCTTCTCCGTTAAAATAGATATGTCCGTCGGTAGCACGGATCAATCCGTTCATATGCTGCATCAGCGTGGACTTACCGGAGCCGGTATGCCCAATGATACCGATGAACTGTCCATCCGGTATCTTCAGGCAGACATCGTTCAGGGCATGAACTGCCAGCGGTGTATCTGCACCGTATACATAATTCACATGATCTAATATGATAGACATTTTTTCGATCCTTTCCCGGGTACTTTCATTCGCTGCCATCCCCGCCACTATTTCCTGTCGGTTTTTCCATAGCCCAGTGCATTGACCAGCTCTTCTCTTGTCAATATGCCATCCGGCAGCGGAATTCCGCGTTTCTGCAATTCATACGATAACAGCGTTACCTGCGGCACATCCAGCCGTAGCTTTTTCAGCTGCTCCACCTGTGAAAAGATTTCCCGGGGGGTACCCTGCATGGCAATTTTTCCCTCATCCATGACAAATACCTTGTCCGCATGAATGATCTCTTCCATATAATGAGTGATCAGGATCAGCGTAACGCCTTCCACCTGATTCAATCCACGGACTGCACGGATGACTTCCTTACGTCCACTGGGATCCAGCATGGCAGTTGGCTCATCTAATACAATGCATTTGGGATGCATGGCCAGTACTCCGGCAATAGACACTCTCTGCTTCTGCCCACCGGACAGCTTATTCGGGGAATACTTTCGATATTCGTACATACCTACCGCGCGTAAGCTCTCTTCCACACGCTGCCAGATCTCCTCCGTGGGGATCCCCATGTTCTCCGGGCCAAATCCCACATCTTCTTCCACTACCTGTCCTATGATCTGGTTATCCGGATTCTGAAACACCATGCCGGCTGTCTGACGGACCTTCCAGATGTTGTCCTCATCCTTCGTGTCCATACCATCGACCCAGAGTGTTCCCTCTGTCGGATTTAAGATGGCATTCATATGCTTTGCCAGAGTAGACTTGCCGGAACCGTTATGTCCGAGGATAGCTATGAACTGTCCCTGCTCTATATCAAGAGAAACATCATTCACTGCTCTTGTGATCCCTTCCACATTTCCCTCTTCATCCCGACGAATATATTCATATACTACATTATTTGCTTTAATGATCTCCATAAATAATCTCCATTCCATATTCGCTTAGTGCCGGAGAATCAGCTGTCTTCTGCTTTTGCAAGATATCGTTCCTATTTTACTAGATTATGCACAGATTTACAACACTTAACAGGGAACTGACCCGACTTTTTCAAAATCTCTTGTACTGCTTTCCAAAAACCTTTATAGTTATGGTTGTATCTTTCTATTGTAGAACATTTCAGAAAATAAAACGAGGAGGCATTCTATGAATCCGATCGATCGCAATAAAATATGGAAGATGGTGGGTATCCTTGCGCTCATCACTGTCGTGGCCGGAGGACTGCTAAGGGTATCCCAACACAGTTCCTACACTCTGGGGGATTATGCGGCGGACAATCCTTCCCTGGCTTATCAGACATCAGAGCCATCACCTACCCCGGAACCTACACCGGCCGTCGACAATTCCAATACAAATGCGACAGAAAACTTGCAGGAAGGATCTTCCATGGCAGAAACTACTGTTTTGACCGGTTATTCCCTGAACGGAGAGCTATTGGCCGACCAGCGGACCACGCTGTCCGACGGCTTCTATTATGAGCCGTTATCGGAAAAATTACAGAGATACATAACAGGTGTTTCTTATCCAGCCACTGTGCATAACTCTGATAGTTCTTCGGAAAAACTGTTGAAATCTGTCGAAATCAGCTATGACGATCTACGCTATGTACATATAAGGCATTATAATTTTGAAGGAAATCCTGCAGAAGGGGAATTAATCTGTAACAAGGCGATCGCGCAGGACCTGACAGAAATCTTCTACGAGCTGTATTGTAATGAATATCAGCTGGAAAAGGTACTTTTGATCGATGAATATGATGGGGATGACCTCGCATCCATGGAGGATAACAATACCTCCTGCTTCAACTACCGCCCGGTGGAAGGAACTTCCTCCCTGTCTAAGCATGCATTAGGGCTGGCGATCGATATCAATCCCTTTTATAATCCTTATATTACTTACAATAAGGACGGCAGCGAAAAGGTATCTCCTGCAAACGCTTCCGCTTATGCAGACAGAACCTCTTCCTTCCCCTACAAAATTGACGAAAACGATCTGTGCTATCAGTTATTTAAGGAACATGGTTTCACCTGGGGAGGTCACTGGAACTCCTGCAAGGATTATCAGCATTTTCAGAACGTAGTGGAGTAAGCCGCTTGTCAGCAATCGTTTTCCTGTAATGATCGAGTAGGCTGTCTCCTACTCGATTTGTATACTTCGCATACACAAAAAGCGCCTCCGGAAATAAACCAACTCATTTCCGAAAGCGCTATTTTTATGTCTGCTTATAAGTTATGGATTAAACTAACTCCAGAACAACAGTCATAGCTGCGTCACCCTTACGCTGACCGATCTTAACGATTCTGGTGTAACCACCCTTACGGGTAGCATACTTGGGAGCATACTCATCGAAGAGCTTTGCAACCAGGTCAACTTCCTTGGTGTTCTTTTTCTTGCCTGCTGCATCAGCGGGAACCTCAACTACAGGGTTCAGAACCTTCAGCATCTGACGACGTGCATGAGATCTGGTAGGCAGATCCTTCTTGATCTCCTTCTCAACTTCGTCGTATACAGTAACGGTAACACCGTTCTCGATCTTAACCAGCTTGCCATCCTTATCGCGATGGGACTCAGCCAGGACCTTACCGGTCTCCTTGTCAACGATCTGCTTTACGCGCTTGCCGTCCTTGTCCTTGCGGGCAACCTTGGTGGTAACCTTAACAGTTTCGAAGTTATCCTTCTCTTTTACTGCCAGAGCGATCAGTCCATCAACGATCTTCTGTACTTCCTTAGCCTTAGCTTCGGTGGTAACGATCTTGCCGTTGTTGATCACTGCAGTTACCTGATTTCTTAATAATGCCTTTCTCTGTGCAGATGTTCTGCCGAGTTTTCTGTACTTTGCCATGATAATTTTCCTTTCTCCATTCATGGTACATCCGGCCATGCACTTTGGACTTACTTACCGAATGCGTTATTTTTTGCCATTTAGAGATAAACCGCATCCGAACACTTTGGGCTTACCGGATACGGAAATCTTACTTTTTATGTTCAGCTGAAATTAGTTCTCATCGCTGGGGTTCAGCTGTAATCCCAGCTCTTTCAGTTTAGCCAGAACTTCTTCCAAAGATTTACGTCCGAGGTTACGAACCTTCATCATATCTTCTGAAGTCTTATTGGTTAACTCTTCTACAGTATTGATACCTGCTCTCTTCAAGCAGTTGTAAGAACGAACGGAAAGCTCCAGCTCGTCAATACTCATCTCCAGAACCTTTTCCTTCTCGTCGTCTTCCTTCTCTACCATAACCTCAGCGGTCTTAGCATTTTCGGACAGGTCGATGAACAGGTTCAGATGCTCGCTGAGCACCTTAGCTGCCAGGCTGACTGCCTCATCGGGAGCCAGGGTTCCGTTGGTGTATACATCCAATGTAAGCTTGTCGAAATCAGTACTCTGACCTACACGGGTATTTTCTACCGTAACGTTAACTCTCTCTACAGGTGTATAGATAGAATCAATGGCAATTACGCCGATTGGTAAATCTTCGTGTTTGTTCTTGTCGGCACTTACGTAGCCGCGGCCTCTTGTAATAGTTAACTCCATGTAAAGCTTGGTATCTTTACCGCTCAGAGTTGCGATTACAAGGTCGGGGTTCAGAATTTCAATATCCTGATCACACTGGATATCAGAAGCTCTTACAACACCTTCGCCTTCAAACTCGATATATGCAGTCTTAGCCTCATTGGTCTCGCTGTTGTTCTTGATCGCAAGGCTCTTGATGTTCATGATGATCTCAGATACATCTTCCTTTACGCCGGGAATAGAACTGAACTCATGAAGAACACCTTCAATTTTGATCTGGCTCACTGCAGCACCGGGCAGGGAAGACAGCATGATTCTTCTCAGGGAGTTACCCAGAGTAATACCATAGCCTCTTTCCAGGGGTTTTACTACGAATTTACCATACTTTTTGTCTTCTGAAATCTCGCTAACCTCAATATTAGGTCTTTCAAAATCAAACACTGCCAATACCCTCCTTTGCGAACTTTATATGTTGACATGTTCTTACGAACAATATCCCATGGAATAATATTCCACAGGAAATGTTCATTGGGGTTAAATAAAACTTACTTGGAGTACAACTCGACGATAAGCATCTCGTCAACAGGAACATCGATCATCTCTCTGGTAGGCAGATTCTTGATGGTTCCCTTAAAGTTCTCAACATCAGCGTCGATCCATTCGGGTACTAATCTTCCAGCAGTTACCTCAAGGATATCCTTGTATCTCTGCATGGACTTAGCGCTCTCTTTGATCTCGATAACATCGCCAGCCTTGATCAGGTAAGAAGGAATGTTTACACACTTACCGTTTACAAGTACATGCTTGTGGTCAACGATCTGTCTTGCTTCTCTTCTGGTTCTTGCAAAGCCCATTCTGAACACTACGTTGTCCAGTCTGCTCTCTAACAGGGTCATCAGGTTCTCACCGGTCATGCCCTTCATTCTATCAGCCTTCTCATAGTAGTTACGGAAAGGCTTCTCCAGAACGCCATAGATGAACTTAGCCTTCTGCTTTTCTCTTAACTGAAGTCCGTACTCAGATACCTTTTTGCCTGCTCTTGCAGAGGTTCTGTTAGACTTCTTGTCATAGCCCAGGTAAGAAGGCTCAAGGCCAAGGGCTCTACATCTTTTCAGTACAGGTACACGATTTACTGCCATTTTTTTATTTTCCCTTCTTTATACTTCGGAAGTGACTTCCGAGGGTTGTTTACAGTGCCGCAATGCGGCACTTTCATCCAACTTGTTCTAATGTTACTTCATTAAAATTAATTGTTTCGTCTTCTGACGATTTCTCACTAAACGCGACGACGCTTAGGAGGACGGCATCCATTGTGAGGTACAGGAGTTACATCACAAATGCTTAAGACATCCAGTCCACTTGCAGACAGAGCTCTGATTGCTGCTTCACGTCCCGAACCAGGACCCTTTACAAATACGTCAACGGACTTTAATCCGTGAACAAGAGCAGCCTTTGTTGCTGTTTCAGCAGCCATCTGTGCAGCATATGGAGTAGATTTCTTTGAACCTCTAAAACCAAGACCACCGGCACTTGCCCAGCTAAGAGCATTACCTTCAGCATCAGTTAACGTTACAATTGTGTTGTTAAAAGAAGACTGAATATGTGCCTGTCCGCGTTCAACGTTTTTTCTTACACGCTTTTTTGTTACTTTCTTTGCAACTTTTTTAGCCATTTTAAACTAACCTACTTTCTCATTTCCTGGGGATGCTTACATTTGCTTCCCTCTCACAGTTACATTTTGATCTCGATTACTTCTTCTTATTTGCCACCGTGCGCTTAGGTCCCTTACGAGTTCTTGCGTTGGTCTTAGTCTTCTGACCACGAACAGGAAGTCCTTTACGATGACGAATACCACGATAGCAGCCGATTTCCTGAAGTCTCTTGATATTCAGAGCGATTTCTCTTCTCAGATCACCTTCTACCATAACGCCAAGCTTTTCGATAGCTTCACTGATCTTCTTTACCTCATCATCGGTAATATCTCTCACTCTGGTATCAGGATTTACACCTGCTTCTGCTAACAGCTTGTCAGCAGTAGGTCTGCCTATTCCATAGATATAGGTCAAACCGATCTCAATTCGTTTTTCTCTAGGTAAGTCTACACCTGCGATACGAGCCATTTACGTTTCCTCCATTTTCCTGCGTAATCTCTTACGCTTTGCGCAACATTTCTGCGCTCACAACTTTCGTTGTGTGTGCGTACGTTTTGGTCTGTTAATTGTACGCCCAATAGTTACTAATTGATTGGGGCTCTCACCCAATCGGACACGATCCGATCTTTCCATAACAAATATGTCTGCATCCGCAAAAAGAAATCTGTGATTTCTTTTTGGTGACGAAACTTAGATTTTCTTAATTTATGTCTTTTATAAATTTAGAAAATCTTTTCGTCATGGTATCAACAAGTAATCTCCCGTAAGCTCTATCCAAATCTATTATGAAAATTGATATTATCAATTCAGCCGCACATAATAACCGGACAAGAACTCACATACCTGATCAAATGACGATCAAGCGGTGATTATCCCTGTCTCTGTTTGTGCTTCGGATTCTCACAGATTACTCTGATGCGTCCTTTTCTCTTGATGATTTTGCACTTTTCGCAAATCGGTTTTACTGATGATCTAACTTTCATGTTAAACCCTCCTTTCAAAAAAGACCGTCTTACATTATAGCATGACGGTCTTTCCTTTGCAAGCGTATTATTGCGCTTTTTTTAATATTTTTTGACTTTTTTATTGTTTTTTTGCCTGCTTTACATTCAAAACGATAAAAGTGATAGCCGCAGCCGCTGCAACACTTAAAATTCGGAAGGTAAATCTCGCATGCAATGCTGAATGATGTTGTACTGCAATGATCCAGACGAAGGGAATTGCAGCTGTAAGTACTACGGGAACCAGCTGTGCAAATATTTCCTTCCATTTGCCCATGACGATTATCATCACAAGCATTCCTATCGCTATCGCTGCCAGCACTCCTGCAGCAATTCCAATATAGGCCGGATATTCCTGAAGATTCAGTCCGATGACATAGACCCCCCCGTTCATCCGGGGTCTGCCGCCAATAGCTTCGGTACGGCCGATAATGGACCAGATAGCATCCTTGATCGTACCGGTATGTAATGTCAGATCTGCAATAACCCATTTTGCTGCCCACATTCCGGCATAACCGATTGCCCAGCTTACACTGAAGCCGGTCAGTCTTTTGATATTATTCCACAGGCGATCCCTCTCTAATAAGAAGTAACAGCACAGAGGAATTCCCAAAGTAACGATGGGATACGTCAGAAAATCAAAATAAGACGTCAGAATTCCCACGATCAGGAAGAATTCCGGATATTGTCCTTTTTCGTGCAGTCTGTCATGATGTAACAGCATGTATTCCACCGCCAGAAGCGTCAAAATCCAGCACACTGACATGGTCAGTGATACAAGAACCAGCACCGGCTTCATAAACAGGAAACTTCCCAGAGTCACGACTGCGACACCTGCATTTTGCTTTTGGATTGCCGTAACCAGCACCCAGATCATAAGCGCGATCTGCACCGCCAGCTCCAGCCATACCACGTGCTGCCAGGAAAATAACAGTAACAGCGGCTTTAAATATAAAAGATAGCCGTGCCAGTATCTCGCATAAATGTGGAGATACATGTTATTGACGTTCTCATGGGATTCACAGAAGGATTTGAGAGAATCCTCCGGTGTCCATACATCCTCTTCCAGATCATAGTGGTACATCCACATAGCGTGTTCGTAGGCATTTTTGTCCGACAATCTCTCTATGGCATTCTGCACCATAATAGCATCGGTGTAGGTCTCTCTGTTTTTCCACAGGTACTGCGAAAATGCATCTTCCGGTATCTCGTCTCCGGTCTTCAGCATATCCCCGACACTTTTCTCCACATTCTTTCTCATAGGTCCTACCGGAAGCAAGAATACCAGTACTAACAGTATCGTTCCCACTACCGCACTGACCGCCAGAATGGCAGCAAAGTTACGTATTTTTTTAGCCATAGCTATTTTCTCTCCAGATGGTATTTACTTATCTCTCCAGATAATACGTCCCTTGCTCAGATCGTAGGGAGACAGTTCCAGTGTTACCTTATCTCCGGGAAGGATACGGATGAAGTTCTGACGAAGCTTACCACTGATGGTAGCCAGTACTCTGTGTCCGTTTTCCAGTTCTACACGGAACATGGTATTGGGAAGCTTCTCCACAACGGTTCCTTCGATTTCGATTACATCACTTTTAGACATAAATTTCCTCCATAGCTTTCTACTCTTTACTACTTTTACTGCTTTATATTACTTATTACACAGATACGCTTCCAGGGTCTTACAGATTCGTCTGTTGATCTCGTCTTTCTCCCCCGGAAGGTTCTGTTGCATGCTTTGTATCAACGCATCCTCTGCCGAAGAATGTATGATCTGGATATGTTTTTTCTTTTTCTTCTTCGGATGTTCCACACCGCGCAGCCTTCCGTCGCACAGATAGACCCATTCTTCCTCTTCACCGACGATCATGTACAGTCTGTCCTTATCGTGTCCGGCCTTTGAAGTTGCAAATTCTCCTAACATATCAAAATCTTACCTTTCTTCTCCGGGTCTGCCGTGACCCGTTCCTTAATACATGGTCAGGATCTCCGGCTCTCCGTCTGTGATCAGGATGGTATTCTCATAATGTGCAGACAGGGATCCATCCTCGGTAACTACAGTCCAATCATCGTCCAGCCATGCCACATCCGGTCTTCCGATATTGATCATGGGCTCGATTGCCAGCGTCATACCGGCCTGAAGCTTCAGTCCACGTCTATGCTGTGCGAAGTTGGGGATCTGGGGATCCTCATGTAAGCTGGTACCAATGCCGTGGCCTACCAGATCTCTTACGATTCCGTAGCCAAAAGGCCTGATATAGGCATCAATGGCATTGGAGATATCATACAGATGATTGCCTGCCTTTGCCATCTCTATTCCTGCAAAAAAGCTTCCTTTGGTCCTCTCCATCAGAAGTCTTGCTTCCTCACTTACCTGCCCTACCGGGAAAGTACGTGCCATATCGGAATGGTATCCTTTATAAATCAGTCCTGCATCCAGACTTACAATATCACCTTCGTGAAGAATATGATCCTTGTGAGGTATACCATGTACGACTTCATCATTCACGGATACACAGATAGATGCCGGATATCCGTTGTAATTTAAGAAGTTGGGAATGCAGCCATGGGCACGGATCAGTTTCTCTCCCAGGTTATTGATATCCAGAGTGGATACCCCGGGGTGTACTGCCTTCTCCATCTCGCTGAATACATCCGCCAGAATCTTACAAGATTCTCTCATCAACTCAATTTCACGCTGTGATTTGATAGTTACTGCCATTTTATTCACCTTTCTGTTCCGGACCTTACTGCTGCTGATCAGTGATCCGGACTTTTCCTAGCCAAGAATTGCTACGATATCTGCGAATACTTCCTTCATATCCTTGGTGCCGTCTACGGTCTTTAATACATTTTTCTTGGTATAGAATTCGATCAGAGGCTGGGTCTGGTCATGATAAACTTTCAGACGGTTCAGTACGGTCTCAGGCTTATCATCGTCACGCAGTACCAGTTCCTGTCCGCACTTGTCACAGATGCCTTCCTTCTTGGGAGGAATATGCTCAATGTGATAGGTTGCGCCGCAGGACAGGCATGCACGTCTGCCGGACATTCTCTTCACGATATTCTCATCGGGAACATTTACATCGATTGCAAAATCAATGGCATCTCCCAGCTCAGTCAGTGCCTTGTCCAGTACTTCTGCCTGAGGAATGGTTCTGGGGAATCCATCCAGTACATAACCGTTCTTGCAATCATCCTGTGCTACTCTGTCTAAGAGGATCTTAACAGTCAGTTCATCGGGAACCAGCTGTCCCTGATCCATGTATTTCTTTGCTTCCATACCAAGTTCGGTTCCGTTCTTGATATTTGCACGGAAAATATCGCCTGTGGATACATGAGGGATTCCGTACTTTTCAGCGATCATCTTTGCCTGGGTACCTTTACCTGCGCCGGGTGCGCCTAACATGATAATTTTCATCTTTGCTCCTATCTGCCTGTTGCTACAGGCTCTGCTCTTTCTATAGATAAGCTACAAATACAGTCCAACATTTACATTTTAACTTTTATGCGGCTTTTTTGCAATACATTTTCCTATAATACAATAATGCAAAAATAACCGGATGATTACAAACCATCCGGTTACTGTTATGCTACTAATCTTCCAGGAATCCCTTGTAGTTGCGAACGAGCATCTGAGATTCTACCTGCTTCATGGTCTCCAGTACTACGCTTACGATAATGATCAGGCTGGTACCGCCGAAGGATACACTTGCGCCGAACACACCGTTAAAGAAATACGGGATCACAGATACAATGATCAGGCCAATCGCACCGATGAATACGATATAATTCAGAATCTTGTTCAGATAATCACTGGTAGGCTTACCAGGTCTGATACCGGGGATGAAACCACCCTGCTTCTTCATGTTATCGGCAATCATCAAAGGATTAAATGTAATGGATGTATAGAAGTATGCAAAAAATACAATCAATACAATGTACAGCAAAAGTCCCAGGGAATAAATCGGCTGACTGGGTTTGCACCAGTAACCGGAATTCAGACCTTTCAGGATCTCTGCCCATACGCCGGTTCCGTTATATCCGATAAAGGAACAGATAATAATGGGGAACTGCATAATGGACTGTGCAAAAATGATGGGAATAACGCCGGAAGTATTTACTTTCAACGGAATATTGGAAGTCTGTCCGCCGACCATCTTTCTGCCCTGCATTTTCTTGGCATACTGTACCGGAATCTTGCGCACACCATCATTTAAGATGATAACCAGTACCACCATGGCAATAATAATTGCGAAGATGATAACTACTGCAAGAATTGCGGTTGCCGGAGCTTTTCCGAATACGAACTGCTCAAACAGGTTGCTCAGGTCTTGAGGCAGTCGGGAAATGATGTTGATCACCAGTACGATGGAAATACCATTTCCGATACCTTTTTCTGTGATTCGTTCACCCACCCACATCAGGAAAGCACTACCAGCGGTAAGTGCTGTGATCGTGGTAATTACATTCAGAGCGTTGAACTCGATCAAGTAGCCCTGTCTGCCAAAACCGATTGCCATTGCTGTGGACTGGATCAGTGCAAGCGCTACGGTAACGTATCTGGTGATGGCAACCATTTTTTTACGGCCGTCTTCACCGTCACGCTGCATTTCTTCCAGCTTTGGAATAGCAATTGTAAGCAGCTGCATGATAATGGAAGATGTAATATAAGGGTTGATGTTCAATGCCAGAATAGACATGTTCAGGAAAGAACCGCCCGTAATGGCATCAAAGAAACTGAACGCACCGCCTGTCTGCTGGGCAAACCATTGAGAAAAGAACTTCGTGTCCACCCCGGGTACGGGAAGCTGTGATCCGATACGGATCACAACTAACATTCCCAGTGTAAAAAGAATCTTCTGTCTGATTTCTTTGATTTTAAATGCGTTTTTCAGTGTTGTAAGCATTACATCACCTCAGCAGTTCCACCAAGAGCCTCGATCTTTTCTTTTGCGGATGCGCTGAAAGCATCTACCTTTACATCAAGCTTTTTGGTAAGTTCTCCGTTTCCAAGGATCTTAACTCCATCTCTGGGGTTCTTAATGATTCCTGCTTCAACCAATGCGTTTACATCAACGGTAGCACCGTTGTCAAAGCACTCCAGAGCACTTACATTGATAGCAACGATTTCCTTAGTGTTTCTGTTCGTGAAACCTCTCTTAGGAATACGTCTGTATAAAGGCATCTGACCACCTTCGAAACCAGGTCTGGGAGCTCCGGAACGAGCCTTCTGTCCCTTATGACCCTTACCTGCGGTCTTGCCATTTCCTGAACCGTGTCCACGGCCTCTTCTAAAATTATCACTGTGTTTGGAACCTTCTGCAGGTCTTAAATTGGATAATTCCATTCCTAACACCTCCTTATCTGATTATGCTTCTTCTACCTTGATCAAATGATTCACCTGACGGATCTGTCCTCTTGTTGCATCATTATCAGGCAGTACTACGGACTTACCGATCTTACGCAGTCCCATAGACTCCACGATTGCTTTATTCTTCGGCACAGCGCCGATGGTGGACTTTACCAGAGTGATCTTTAACTTCTTGTCTGCCATACTCTACTCCTTTCTGTTGGCCCTGTCAACTTAACGGGAAGATCCGGCTTACGCCAGAACTTCCTCAACAGACTTTCCACGATTCTTTGCTACTTCTTCGGGAGCCTTGATCTGGCTTAAACCGGAGATGGTTGCAAGAACAACGTTCTGCTTATTGTTGGAGCCAAGAGACTTGGTACGGATATTCTTGATACCTGCAAGCTCACAAACGACACGAGCGGGACCACCAGCGATGATACCGGTACCTTCGGGAGCCTTCTTCAGTAAAACGTTAGCAGAACCATACTTACCGATGAAATCATGGGTGATGGAATTGTTCTCATCCAGATTGATCTCGACAATATGCTTTACAGCGTCTTCCTTACCCTTACGGATAGCTTCGGGAATTTCTACAGCCTTTCCCAGACCAGCGCCTACATGACCGTTGCCGTCACCAACAACTACCAGCGCGGTGAATCTCATGTTACGACCACCCTTAACGGTCTTGGTTACACGCTTGATGGTAACAACTTTATCATTTAACTCTAACTGGCTTGCATCTATGATTGTGTGTTTCATGGTGTATTCCTCTTTCCTTTCCTAGAATTCCAGGCCAGCTTCTCTGGCTGCATCGGCTAAAGCTGCTACTTTACCCTGATAAATGAAACCGCCACGGTCGAAAACAACTTCTTTGATACCTTTTTCGATTGCTCTCTTTGCGATAACAGTTCCAAGATATGCTGCTGCATCAACGTTATTGGTCTTCTCCAGCTCTGCCTTGATCTCTTTCTCAAGAGTGGATGCAGATACTAAAGTGTTACCAACTGTATCGTCGATAATTTGAGCATACATATGATTATTGCTTCTGAACACTGCAAGACGAGGTCTTTCAGCAGTGCCGCTGAAGCGGTTACGAATTTTCATGTGCTTTTTTGCACGTACTAACTGTCTGGACTCTTTACTAACCATCTTCATACTCTCCTTATCTATTATTTCTTACCAGTCTTACCAACTTTACGTCTGATGGTCTCATCGGCATACTTGATACCCTTGCCCTTATAAGGCTCAGGTCTTCTCTTGTCGCGGATCTCAGCAGCGTACTGGCCAACTTTTTCTTTGTCGATACCCTTAACGATGATCACGTTCTGGCCTTCAACTACAGCTTCAATACCTTCGGGATCGATCATCTCTACGGGATGAGAGTAACCAAGGTTCAGGGTCAGCTTCTTGCCGGACTTAGCAGCTCTGTAACCAACACCATTTACTTCCAGCTTCTTCTCGAAACCTTCGGTAACACCTACTACCATGTTGTGGATCAGAGTTCTTGTCAGGCCGTGAAGAGACTTCATCTTCTTCAGATCGTTGGGTCTGCTTACGAGAACTTCTGCACCTTCCACTTTAATTTCCATCTCAGAGGGTAATACTCTTACCAGAGTACCCTTGGGACCTTTCACAGTCACTTTGTTATTTTCTGCAACTTCTACAGTAACACCTGCAGGAATTGCGATTGGCATTCTACCTATTCTGGACATGCCCGTACCTCCTATAATTCTATAGAAAAACAATAGTTACACAGGAGAATTCCGCAAGGAATTCTCTTAGGGATGAAACTTAGATTTTATTAGTCAGCGTATTTTGCTGACTTAGAAAATCTTTTCATCCTTACCAAACGAATGCTAATACTTCGCCGCCAACCTGAAGCTCACGAGCCTTCTTGTCGGTGATAACACCCTGGTTGGTAGAGATAATAGCAATACCCAGACCGCCAAGAACCTTAGGCAGATCTTCCTTGCCAGCGTATACACGTAAGCCGGGCTTAGAGATTCTCTTGATGCCGGAGATGATCTTCTCGTTCTTGTCTGCGCCGTACTTCAGAGTGATGTGGATGGTCTTGAAACCACCGTCTTCAACGATGTCGTACTTCTTAATATATCCCTCGTCCAGCAGAATCTGTGCGATAGCCAGCTTCATCTTGGAAGAAGGTACGTCTACGGTGTCGTGTTTTGCAGTATTTGCATTACGGATTCTTGTAAGCATATCTGCGATAGGATCGCTCATTGTCATGATTTAGTTTCCTCCTTATTATTTGACTTGAATCATGCTAAGTACATACACTTTGTATATACCATCTATATTATAAGATAATTCTTATAACCAAAACTTTTAGAAATTCTTACTCGACGCCTTTCGACGCCTTAGAATTTCTTTTCGTCTCGGAGAATTCCGCCAGGAATTCTCTTGGGAGTGAAATATAGATTTTGTTAGCCAGCGTATTTTGCTGGCTTAGAAAATCTTTTCACTCTTACCAAGATGCCTTCTTAACTCCGGGGATCTCGCCCTTGTATGCCAGTTCACGGAAGCAAACACGGCAAATTCCGTATTTTCTCAGTACAGAGTGGGGACGACCACAAATCTTGCAGCGGGTATAAGCCTGAGTAGAGAACTTAGGTTTGCGCTGCTGTTTAATCTTCATTGATGTCTTTGCCATCAGAATTTACCTCCTTGATTACTTTGCGAAAGGCATGTTGAACAGTCTCAGCAGCTCACGTGCCTCTTCGTCGGTCTTAGCAGTTGTTACGAAAATGATATCCATACCTCTGGTCTTGTCAATCTTATCGTACTCGATCTCAGGGAAGATGAACTGCTCTTTGATACCGAGTGCATAGTTACCTCTGCCGTCGAATGCGTTAGGGTTAACGCCTCTGAAGTCACGGACACGAGGAAGAGCGAGGTTAACCAGACGATCCAGGAACTCATACATCTTCTCACCACGCAGAGTGGTCTTACATCCGATGGGCATGCCCTCACGGATCTTGAAGTTTGCTACGGAATTCTTAGCCTTGGTCAGAACTGCCTTCTGTCCGGTGATAGCTTCCATATCAGCAACTGCATTCTCAAGGATCTTAGCGTTTTCTTTTGCTTCACCAACACCCATGTTGATAACGATCTTGTCGAGCTTGGGAACTTCCATTACATTAGCGTAACCGAACTTCTTGGTCATAGCATCGACGATCTCATTGTTATATAAATCTTTCAGTCTGCTCACTTATATTTCCTCCTTCCTATTGATTAGTCAATCACTTCGCCTGTTGACTTTGCGAAACGTACTTTCTTGCCGTCTTCAACCTTGAAGCCAACTCTTGTGGTCTTGCCTTTTACAACAAGCATAACGTTTGAAATATCAATAGGAGCTTCTTTCTCAACAATACCGCCATTGGGGTTTGCCTGAGAAGGCTTTGCATGCTTTGTGATCTTGTTAATGCCCTCAACCAGGACTTTATGATTCTTTACGTCTACAGAGAGAACCTTGCCCTCTGTACCTAAGTCTTTACCAGCGATAACCTTAACGGTATCGCCCTTCTTAATTTTCATTGTAGACATGTGGCAACCTCCTTATAATACTTCGGGAGCCAGGGAAACAATTTTCATGAACTGTTTCTCACGAAGCTCTCTTGCAACCGGCCCAAAGATACGGGTTCCTCTGGGAGTCTTGTCATCTTTGATGATAACTGCAGCGTTCTCATCAAACTTGATGTAAGAACCGTCTTTACGACGAGCGCCCTTTACGGAACGAACTACAACTGCCTTTACTACATCACCTTTTTTTACAACGCCACCTGGTGTTGCATCTTTAACGGAAGCAACAATCACGTCGCCGATCTGTGCATATCTTCTGGTAGAACCGCCCATAACACGAATGCAAAGTAACTCTTTTGCGCCGGTGTTATCAGCAACTTTCAGTCTACTTTCCTGCTGAACCATGTTATTCCTCCTTCACCGCTTCCGCGGTTTCTTACAAACTTAATATTCGCGTGCTAATTTATTTAGCTCTTTCTACGATCTCAACAAGTCTCCATCTCTTGTCCTTGGACAGGGGTCTTGTCTCCATAACTTTTACGATATCGCCAATGTTGCACTCGTTATTCTCGTCATGCGCCTTCAGCTTGTAGGTGTCCTTTACGATCTTTTTGTAAAGGGGATGCTTAACATGCTCTTCGATTGCAACTACAATAGTTTTATCCATCTTATTACTGATAACCTTACCAGTACGTGTTTTTCTCAAATTTCTTTCCACGGTTTGATCTCCTTTCTACGCACCCACGCGTTACGCTCTAGCCTTCTCGGTGATAACAGTCTGAATACGTGCAATGTTTCTTCTAACTTCTTTGATTCTTGCAGTATTATCTAACTGATTGGTTGCGTTCTGGAATCTCAAATTGAAAAGTTCTTTTTTAGCAGCTACCAGCTCCTGTGCCAGTTCTGCATCGGACTTTGTCTTCAATTCTTCTACAAATTTATTTGATTTCATTCTGTCACACCGCCTTCCACATCTGCCTTAGCAATGATCTTACACTTACAAGGGAGCTTGTGCATAGCAAGACGTAATGCTTCACGAGCGTCCTCTTCGGGAACACCAGCGATCTCGAACATTACACGTCCGGGCTTAACAACTGCTACCCAGCAATCTACAGCGCCTTTACCGGAACCCATACGAGTACCGAGAGGCTTTACAGTTACGGGCTTATCGGGGAAAATCTTAATCCATACTTTACCGGTACGCTTGGTATAACGGGTAAGCGCAATACGGGCTGCCTCAATCTGATTAGACTTGATCCAGCAGGGTTCTGTAGCAACCAGACCAAATTCGCCATACGCCAGGGTGTTACCTCTGGAAGCTTTTCCGGCCATGGATCCACGGAACTGTTTACGACGTTTTACTCTCTTCGGCATTAACATTATTTATCGCTCCCTTCCATCTGATTTCCTTTTGTAGGAAGTATCTCGCCTTTATAAATCCAAACTTTAACTCCAACTTTACCATAGGTGGTGTTTGCTTCAGCAAAACCATAATCGATATCTGCTCTCAGTGTCTGCAGAGGAATGGTTCCCTCGCTGTAGAACTCAGCACGAGCGATATCAGCACCGCCCAGACGACCAGAACAGCAGGTCTTGATACCCATAGCACCAGACTTCATGGTTCTGCCCATGCAGGACTTCATTGCACGTCTGAAGGATACACGGTTCTCCAGCTGCTGAGCGATGTTCTCAGCTACCAGCTGTGCATCTCTGTCAGGTCTCTTGATCTCTTTAATGTCAACCATAACCTTCTTATCGGTTAACTTGGCGAGCTCTTTCTTGGTTACTTCGATCTCAGCGCCGCCCTTACCGATTACAACACCGGGCTTAGCAGTATAGATGATAACCTTTACTCTGTCAGATGCTCTTTCGATCTCGATCTTGGAAACACCTGCACTGTATAATTTCTTCTTCAGGAACTTTCTGATGTTGTAGTCTTCTACCAGATAATCGGAAAACTCTGCATCAGCGTACCACTTGGAATCCCAATCTTTAATAACACCGACTCTCAGGCCGTGAGGATTAACTTTCTGTCCCATAAACTTTTAATAGCTCCTTTCCCTACTTCTTCTCATCAAGAACGATGGTAATGTGGCTCATTCTCTTTTCGATTCTATAAGCTCTACCCTGTGCTCTGGGCTTTACTCTCTTCATGGTAGGTCCTTTGTTTGCAAAGCACTCTGCAACATAAAGGTTCTCGGTATTCATACCGTTATTGTTCTCAGCGTTAGCGATTGCTGACTCAAGCAGCTTCTTGATCAGGCTGGAAGCATATCTGGGATTGTACTCCAGAATACCAAGTGCAGTCTGTACATCTTTGCCTCTGATGGCATCTAATACGAAACAAGCCTTCTGAACAGATACTCTTGCGTAAGACAGCTTAGCTGAAGGTCTTGTATCTTTCTGAGCGTTTCTTTCTCTCTTAATTTGGGATCTATGTCCTTTAGCCATAGATTTGGTCCTCCTTTCAAACTGAAACCGCGCAACGCACCCGTGTGTTTCCTAAGTGCTGCGCACAAAAATATCCCGTCTTCTTTCCTCTTTCGAGGGAAGACCCTCGGGAGAGCGCATAGCTCTCCCAGCCATCTATAAAAGATAGCATATTTTTAGCTCCAGGTCAATAATAAAATTATCTAACCTTGGATTTCTTCTCGTCCTTGCCGTGACCTCTGAAGGTTCTGGTTGCTACGAACTCACCGAGCTTGTGGCCAACCATATCCTCAGTAACGTATACGGGAACATGCTTTCTACCATCATGAACAGCAATCGTATGTCCTACGAAGGAAGGGAAAATTGTAGAACGACGGGACCAGGTCTTAATAACCTGCTTCTGTCCTGATGCATTTAAAGCGTCGACTTTCTTTAACAGGCTTGCGTCTGCGAAAGGTCCTTTTTTCAGTGATCTAGCCATGATCTTTCCTCCTTAACTATTTGATTGCTCTGCCGTCACGTCTTCTTACGATCAGCTTGTTGGAAGCCTTCTTAGATTTACGTGTCTTCAGACCAAGAGCAGGTTTACCCCAAGGTGTGCTGGGGCCGGGACGACCGATACCGGTCTTACCTTCACCACCACCATGAGGATGGTCGTTGGGGTTCATGACGGAACCACGTACGGTGGGACGGATGCCCATGTGACGCTTACGTCCGGCTTTACCGATCTTAACCAGGCTATGATCAACGTTACCTACAACACCAACAGTTGCACGGCAAACCAGGGGAACCATTCTCATCTCACCGGAGGGAAGACGAAGAGTAGCGTACTTACCTTCTTTTGCCATCAGCTGTGCGCTGTTACCGGCGGAACGAACCAGCTGGCCGCCCTTGCCGGGATATAACTCAATGTTGTGTACCTGAGTACCTACAGGGATCTCGGACAGAGGTAAGCAGTTACCTACTCTAACCTCGGCCTCTGCACCGTTCATAACCTTCATTCCGTCGGTCAGGCCTTCGGGAGCGAGGATATAGGACTTGGTACCGTCTTCGTAGCAGATCAGCGCAATGTTTGCTGTTCTGTTAGGATCGTACTCGATACCGATTACGGTAGCAGGGATGCCATCCTTGTATCTCTTGAAATCAATTACTCTGTATTTTCTTCTGGAACCGCCGCCGCGATGTCTCACAGTGATCTTACCCTGATTGTTACGGCCGGAGTTCTTCTTCAGGGAAACACACAGGCTCTTCTCGGGAGAGGTCTTAGTGATCTCAGAGAAGTCAGAACCAGTCATGTTTCTTCTGGAAGGTGTATAGGGGTTATATGTCTTAATTCCCATTACTGTATCTCCTTTACGATGATTTTTTGCGCGAGCACTTAAGTGCCGCATACTTGAATCTTAAGCAGTAGCTTTACTCTTACAGACCTGCGAAGATCTCGATCTCTTTGCTATCTGCAGTTAACTGAACAATTGCCTTCTTGGTCTTAGCGGTCTTGCCGGTAACCATTCCACGTCTCTTGTTCTTGCCATCCATATTGATGGTGTTAACACTCTTAACCTTGGTACCTTCGAACATCTTCTCAACAGCCTCTTTGATCTGAGACTTGTTAGCTTCGGTGTGAACAAGGAAGGTGTACTTCTTCTCGCCCATGCCGGCCATGCTCTTCTCGGTAATAACGGGTTTGAGGATTACATCATAGTATTTAATATCAGCCATTATGCGTATACCTCCTCAATCTTTGCAACAGCATCCTTGGTCAGGACAACTGTCTTAGCCTTCATTACGTCGTAAACGTTGATGGTATTTACCAGGGTGGTATCTACATCAGCTACGTTTCTAGCAGACATAACTACGTTAGTATCGTTATCAGCGATCACTACCAGTCCCTTTTCTACCTTTAAGTTATTCATAACATTGGTGAAGTTCTTGGTCTTGATCTCGTCGAATTTCAGCTCATCAACTACGATCAGGCTGCTTCCCTGAACCTTGCTGGTCAGTGCAGACTTCAGAGCTGCTCTCTTCTCTTTCTTGTTAAGCTTGAAAGAGTAATCTCTGGGAACGGGAGCGAATACTACGCCACCGCCTGCCCACTGGGGAGATCTGGTTGAACCCTGTCTTGCATGACCGGTTCCCTTCTGTCTCCAGGGTTTTCTTCCGCCGCCGGAAACCTCGGAACGAGTCTTTGCTTTCTGAGTTCCCTGACGATTATTTGCAAGCTGCTGTACAACTGCCATGTGTACCAGGTGCTCGTTCACTTCAACACCAAACACTGCATCGTTTAATTCGATTGTACCAACTTCTTTGCCTTCCATATTGTAAACAGATACGTTTGCCATCTGATTGGTCCTCCTTTCGTCCTAAACTATGCCTCAACCTTAACGGTCTCTTTGATGGTTACTAAAGCTTTCTTAGGTCCGGGAACTGCGCCCTTTACCAGAAGCAGATTCTTCTCAGCATCTACTCTTACGACCTCAAGATTCTGAACAGTTACCTTTACACAACCCATATGTCCAGGCATTCCCTTGCCCTTGAATACACGGCTAGGGGAGGAACATGCACCATTGGAACCCTGATGACGATGGAACTTGGAACCATGAGCCATAGGTCCTCTGTGCTGTCCAAATCTCTTGATTGCGCCCTGGAAGCCCTTACCTTTGGAGATTGCGGAAGCGTCTACCTTATCGCCTGCAGCGAAGATGTCAGCTTTGATCTCTGCACCAAGGGTGTACTCCTCAGCGTTCTCAAACTTGAACTCTCTTACATATCTCTTGGAGCTTACGCCAGCCTTCTTGAAGTGGCCCTGCTCTGCTTTGTTAACACCATGTCTGTGTACGATCTGCTTCTTGCCGCTGGCATCCTTGTTAACAACCTTATCCTTCTTGTCAACGAAGCCTACCTGTACAGCACTGTAGCCATCATTCTCCACGGTCTTTACCTGAGTAACCACGCAGGGACCAGCCTGAAGCACGGTTACGGGAACGAGCACGCCATCTTCATTGAAGATCTGAGTCATTCCAACTTTTGTTGTCAAAATTGCTTTCTTCATTTTTACCTCCTGTGTTCTACATAGCGGACCAAAGTGTTTCTTGCAAAACCCAAAGTGTTTCTGCGAAACACTTAGAAATACGCTTCGCGCATTTCCCTGGCGATTGTTCATCGCACTGTGTTCTTACGTCTAAGTAGAGGTTTTTGTTGTTTTGGCTTTACTTTGAAAAACTTACTTATTAGTTGTTCTTCATCTTGATGTCGATGTAAACACCGGCAGGCATTTCCAGTCTCTGAAGAGCATCAACAGTCTTCTGAGTGGGAGCCATGATATCGATCAGTCTCTTGTGAGTTCTCTGCTCGAACTGTTCTCTGGAGTCCTTGTACTTGTGTACTGCTCTCAGAATGGTAACAACTTCCTTCTTGGTAGGAAGAGGTACGGGACCGCTCACCTGAGCTCCGGTCTTCTTAACAGTTTCGATGATTTTTTTGGCAGATGCATCAACAAGCTGATGTTCATAAGCTTTCAATGTAATTCTCATTACCTGATTTGCCATAAAAAAAGTCGCCTCCTTTTCGCACTTTTGTAAGTAGATACTTACTTTTTGTACGGACAAGCGGTGACTGTACACTTTCCCGTGTGTGTCTGCGACCTTTGTGCAACGCTTTCTTCTCTCCGGTCATAAACTTACACGTTGTTACTGCTCAAGGCAGATGTTAATTGGTACAGTGACTTGCCGTCAGTTTTCTAACTTGACATTCGCTCCACGGAAAACCCGATCTCCATTACTGGGAACCGGCAACCTCACGTTTCACAGCTATCATGCCACAGCAAGGATTAGTATACATTGAATTTACGGGCATTGCAAGACTTTTTTTAAAAAAATTGTATTTTTTTTGATACAATTTCTTTTTGCTGTTTTGCACAGGTTCGCCACTGTATTTTTGTGAGTTTCTTCTTATATATAATATAGCCCAGTATAATATCGCCCAATATTTTTTATGGCAAATGAAACCGTTCCCCCTTGGATGCTCTCAGTTGCCGTCGGGCTTATCCTGGCAAAATCTCTTGCTGCGCCCCTCTGGTCCGAGATCCCCAGGGCTTATTTTGACAGAATCTCTTTCTGCGCCCCGCTGGTCCGAGATCCCCGGGGCTTATTTTGACAGAATCTCTTGCTGCGCCCCGCTGGTCCGAGATCCCCGGGGCTTATTCTGACAAAATCTCTTTCTAAGCCCCGCTAGTCCGAGATCCCCGGGGCTTATCCTGGCAAAATCTCTTTCTAAGCCCCGCTGGTCCGAGATCCCCGGGGCTTATCCTGGCAAAATCTCTTGCTGCGCCCCGCTGGTCCGATATCCCCGGGGCCTATTCTGACAAAATCTCTTTCTGCGCCCCGATGTCCCAGTATCGACGAGGCTTATTACGGCAAAATCCTTATCTACGCCCCGATATCCCGGTATCGACGGGGCTTATTACGGCAAAATCCTTATCTGTGCCCCGATGTACAAAGGTGGAGGGTATAATCGACCTGATTTTGTCTCACATACCCGCTTTCGCAAGTTCTGCTGGGTACAGATAGCTTGTTTTTGCCTCCCATACCCTCGCCAACACAAATACATAAAAATACTGACAGGCAGATGTCTTCGCTGTCCATCAGTATTTTTGTCTGTCAATATTTATTTCATCAACGGTCTGTTACAGCCGGTTCGCTTTCACATCCTCGAACTCCTGCAGCATTTCCTCGGAAGGAGTCTTGGTAGTGAGGCTGACTGCGATGATAGCGATAAGTCCCAGCCCGAAGCCTACTACCAGGGAATACAATCCGGTAGCTTTGCCCAGAGTCTGTCCGCCCACGAGAGGGATGTAATCCCAGATGATAACGGCAAGTGCACCGGTGACAATTCCGGCTACCGCTCCTGGGAAGTTGGTTCTCTTCCAATATAAGGACATCACTACCAGCGGACCAAAGGCGGCACCTAAACCTGCCCACGCGTTGGATACCAGTCCCATGACGGTGTTGTTCGGATTCCATGCGATGATGTAAGCCAGCACAGCTACCACCAGTACAGTGACACGGCTGACATTCATGACCGTCTTGTCATCCGCATCCTTCTTGAGCAGTCCCTTGAAGATATCTTCCGCCACACTGGAGGCACTGACTAACAGCTGGGAATCCGCCGTGGACATGATCGCTGCCAGGATACCACAGAGGAACAATCCTGCAATGAACGGAGCCCGCATCTCCACGGTAAATACCTTCTTGATCATCTCAATAAATACCTTCTCATTATTGCCATTCACCAGCTCCGGCAGATAAGCTCTGCCCAGGATACCGATAAATACTGCAAATCCCAGGGATAATGCTACCCAGCTGATGGCAGTAGCCTTGGACTTGGTCATTTCCTTCTCATCCCGGACTGCCATAAATCGTACCAGGATGTGGGGCATTCCGAAATATCCCAGTCCCCAGCCGAGACCGGAGATCACGCTGATGATATTGTTGCTGCCGTCACCGTTCTTCATCAGGTTCAGGAAGTTGGCACTGTCAGCACCGCTGGCTTCCAGACCGGCTGACAATGTAGTGCCGCCGGTTGTCAGAAAATGATAAGCGAACAGCGGTACTGCCAGAATACCGACTAGCATCAGCATACCCTGGATAAAGTCTGTCACACATACCGCGGTAAATCCGCCGAGGAAGGTATAGACCAAAACTACCAGCGCACCGATGGTCAGTGCCACATGATAATCAATACCGAACACGGACTCAAACAGCTGACCTCCGGCAGAAAGCGCAGACGCGCAATATACCAGGAAAAATACTACAATAGTAATAGAAGAAACCGCCATCAATACCTTCTTCTCATCATGGAAGCGGTTCTCAAAATAAGTCGGCAGCGTAACGGAATTGTTGGCGCGGATCGTATATCTGCGCAGCTTCGTGGCAATGAACAGCCAGTTCAGCGTCGTGCCGATGAAAAGTCCGATGGCGATCCAGCCGTCACCTCCGACACCGGTTAAGTAAATAGCTCCCGGCAGCCCCATCAGCAGCCATCCGCTCATATCCGACGCCTGCGCGGACAGCGCAGCGACGAAGCCGTTCAGCTTTCTGCCTCCCAAAAAGTAGTCTTCGGAATTGTTATTGCCCTTTGCATAAAACGCTCCGATAGCGATCATCATGAGTAAATACAGCACGAATGCCACAATTACCCAGCCTAACGTATTTCCTGTCATAATAGCCTCCTCAAATTTTTCTTCTTGTACATTTTCTTAATTGTATACAGTGATACGATTTATTATATACAAGAAATGGCTTATCGTCAACAGATTAGTTTGCTATCGCTGTAATGTGCGAAAGCCTGATTTGAATGTTATTTTGTCATGTTGACAGGCTGAGAATAGTTTGCTATTCTCTATCTATAAGTAAATTTTCTATTTCAAATCTTATTTAATTTCAGTATTTTGGTGAATCACCATAGTTTTCATTATTAAAAATGAATGGCATTAAAATGTCTAAAATATGAAAGGGGAATTGATGAAAACATATATAGCATATTTTGATGAAACAGGGGATGACGGAGTAACAATAAATTCATCAGACCATTTTATTTTAACAAGTTTGTATATGCCTGCAGAGAGCTGGCAGCAAAATTTTGAAAAAATGCGTATTTTGAGAAGAGAATTGAAAGATAAATATGGCTTTCATGTATCAGAAGAGATGCATACAAAACATTTTTTGACGGATAAAAATCCATATCGTGAGTATCATTGGTCAAAAGAAACAAAACAAGATATAATAAAAGCATTTACGTTAACAATTGCAAAGATGGATTTAAAGATTGTAAATGTGATTATTGATAAGAAAAAATTTAAAGATAATAACTATCACGTTCTTGAAAATGCATTGAAATATAATATACAACGTATCGAGAATGACAGCGATGGGCAATGGAATTATTTAGTGATTACGGATGAGGGCAGAATAGCACCTATGAGAAAGACAGCCAGAGCTATACGTGCATTTAATCCGATCCAATCCAAATATTTGCCTGGGTTTGTCAATCATCCGATCAGCAATATGATCGAGGATATTATGGAAAAAAATTCATCAGAATCCTATTTTATTCAAATATGTGATTTCGTTTCATTTTTTGTACATTTATATTTCAAAATCGAAATTCGGAAAGAAGAGTTACCCAAACGAGTGGGAACTGTAATTGACAAACTCTTTGTAAAACGGGTTATGGTGACGTTAAAGGAAGCGGAAAAATTAAATTTGAAAGCAAATGAGACAAATATGTATGGATTAGTAATATATCCAAAATAAAACACCACCTACATCGCATTCGCGAGTTCAGTGGTTCATTTATATTATAATAAAAGGTAAGTATAGTGTCAATAATAAATGAAAAATAAGATTGCAAGACAAAAAGCCTCGCTACAGGTATCATCTCTGTAGCGAGGCTTCTATATTATTTACGTTATTCTTAGTTCTTCTTTCTTCTTGCCAGCATTCCCGCGAGTCCGGTCAGGGATATCGCAAAGAGCATCAGCCAGATGCCGGAAGCATCTCCGGTTGCCGGAACCTTGTCCAGTTCCTGGGCAGTAGCAGCGGTGGGAGCTGCGGCAGCTGAGTTGTCCGTACTGTCATTATTATCGTTATTGCCGGTATTATTGCTGCCGGAGGTGTTCCTTGCTACCGTAAAGCCGGTGCCTGCGGCGCCGTCTGTCCATACGATCTCAAAGGTGTGACTGCCCTCGGACAGAGTCTTCAGGTAATCTGCATGTAATTCGATGATCGTGGAGCCCTCACTCACGGTATAGTTCTTGGAATCAATGATATTCCCATCTACCTTTACATTCTGGAACTTGGAATATTCACCGTTTCCTCTGATTCTGAGACTTTCTCCGTCCGTACTCTGGTTCCAGGAGCCGTTCGCGCCTTCAATGATCTGATACAGTACCGTCAATACTACGGTATCGGTAGTAGCAGAACCGGCTGCATTGCTGAGAACACACCGGTACTTAAATCCGTTGCAGTCTCTATCCGTTACTCCTATGGTGTAGGTTGCACCGGTAGCTCCGGTGATGTCTACAAATCCCTTGCCGTCATTTCTGTCAATCTGCCACTGATAGGTTACGTCCGTACCGGTTGCAGTAACTTCAAACGTTGCTGTGTCTCCTACTGTCACAGATACACTCTTGGGCTGTGCAGTGACTGCCGGAGCATCCACATGGTAAAGTTCGATTTCACCGGTCAGAATCTCATAATTGGTATCCGCAGGGGTGAAGCGCCACTTGTAAGTCTTGTTCATATCGACTGCCGTGTCATTGGGAAGTACACCTGCATCATCTATCCACTCCAGTGTACCGTCTGCCGGATGAATGGTGCTGCCTGCCAACGTCAGTCCTGCGTCTGCCAGGGTCTTACCGCCTGTGGTAATCTTATGGTACTTCGGTTCACCGCTTGTAGCAGCCTGGGTAATCATAATGACAAAAGGTGCACTGGTGATCTCACTGTAATCGACATCACCTGCCTTGGTTGCTGTGATAACAACGCTTCCGACCTTAACCGGAGTCAGAACGCCATTCTCATCAATCGTCGCATCGCCTGTGCTTCTTACTTCATCCACTTTGTAAGTAATCTCGCCTGTTCCGGAGCCGCCGACCGTGCTCAGTTGCAGCTTCTGTCCATAGACCACAGTGTTGTCACCGGTGATGCGCAATGTCTCCTGAGGTTCCTTTGCCGTCAGGGTCAGTACCAGATCCTTGGTAAAGTTTTTATAATTTGGATTGGAAATCGTTACCGTCCAACAGATGGTGTCATTTTCCGCACCGGCTGTCAGCCTGTAGGTGATCTTTCCGGCTGTATTAATCATAGCCGGTTCCACCTTTGCAGATCCCGAAGTTTGTGCCTCGGAAATGCTGTATGTCCATGTCTCCCCGGCAGGAAGTCCTGTGTAATCGGGTGTGAAGGTCTTCTGCTTCCGGTCGGAGAATTTCTGCTTTAAGTTCTCCTCCTGCAATACACCGCCCTTAGCCTGCGTAATCGCTACCTTTGCGGTGGTCATGTTGGAAACAAGCTTATAGTTGTCTGCCGCTTTTCCCTGCAGGGTCACCGTAACGGTAACTTTTTTGTCTGTGCCGACATTCGCATTAACCATCTTGCCGGTCGCGGTATAATCGGAACTTGTCAGCGTTGCAACAAGTGTGTTTGTGCTGTCTTTGAAGGTCACTTCTAAAATGGTCACGGAGGTATTATTCCGCTCGTAGCTGCGGTCTTGCGTGCGCGCGGTTGCAATGCTGATAGGCTTTGCAGTAATAGTTGCCCTGGTCTTATATGTTCCGCCGGTCAGTTCATAGTGAGAGGCAAACTCACCAAGAAGTTTTACCGTTACCTCTGCATCCTGTTTCCCGGCGTTTTCACTTTGGAAAGCACCGGTCACCGTGTAGTCCATACCCGCTACCAGACTATCTATTCTCACGTCTGCCTCGTTGGCAAAAACTACCCCTGTGACGTCAGCATTCACGCTTCCATCGTATTCCTTGTTGGCAACGGTAGCCTGTACAATATGAACACGTGCCTTATTCACCGTCAGTGTGTAACTTGCCGTGCCTAACTTATAGTTCTTCGTCTCGGCGGCTGTCGCGGTAATGGTTGTCTCGCCCACTCCGACAACGGTAACCTCACCTTTTTCATTCACAGTTGCAACGGAATTGTCGTTGCTTTGGTAAGTCACCACGCCGTTGCCCATATTGGTAAGCTTATTGTTGGCAGGCTGCGTTCCATAGGAGGTCGTCACAGTGGACTTTTCAAAGCTCAGCTTCGGATCCGCCTTCTCAATGGCAAATTTCTTAACAACATCTGCAAATCCATAATTCCCCTTTGCCTTAACGGTTACGAAACCGGCATTCGTACCGGCGTTTACGTTATCACCGTAAATAATGGTGTAGTCCGTACCCTTCGTCAGCGGTCTGCCATCGATGGTTACGGTAACATCCGGTGTAATCCGTTCGCCGGTATAAGTATAAGTTGTGTTACCGCTCAGTTCCACAGTCGGTTCGGTAATAATGGGAGTAATCGTAAACGCCCAGTTTTCATCCGTCAGGTCACTTGCTGCGTTAAAATTCATGCCGTCTGCCACACTGATTTTAACCTTGTAGTCACCCGCATTCATGGGCTGCACTTCCGTCTCGCCCTGATAGTATTTCACCGTAACATCGCCCATGCCGGTGATGTTCGTCGCAGTCTCGATGTTTGCAGTCTTTGCCGTGCCGTCATATGTCAAGCTGCCCGGTGCGGTAAAGACAAAATTTTTCGCTGTGGGATCTGCCTTTTGAATCTCATAAGTCACACTGGCTGTCACACCGCCCACTGTGATGCTTGCGGTATAAGCACCGACATTGGTGGGATAAGAACCGTCAGGGAGTGTAGCACCCTGTCCGTTTCCAAGCGTGTAGCTGATTGTGGGATCCTTCTCACCGGTGAGCAGTTTGTTCTCAAGTGTTGCCGTTTTGTTGCTGCCATCGTAGATCAGAGTATTCTCCTCAGGTGCCTTGATGGTCACGCTGCCGCCGTCAGTATTGGGACAGTTCGTTGTATTGGCACAGGTGGCGGTAATCGACTTGCCGTCTGCGCCCAGCGTGTATTGCCAACTGTGCTGGTGGGCGCTAAGGTACAGATTACCCTGCTCATCCTTTGTAACCAAATAGCTGCTATTCTTCGTGTTCGGCTTGAAAATCTCGGTATAGTTTACCGAACCGGTTGCTCCGGAAGCAATCTGAACCGGAGCCTTTGGCCTGGGGCGATTGTTAGTAGCCACACCAATACTTGCAGCATTCGTCAGACTTGGATCAATGTGGATAATTGATTTTGAGTTTTCATCCTTTTCGTACAGGAAAACATCCTTTTGGGTGTTGTCTATAATCCTTGCCGTCCCACCGACCGTCATTGTAATCTCCGCAGGAATATCTGCCCCTACTCTATTGCCGGTGATAGTACCGCCATACATATTAAACACATCAGTACCGGAAATCCCATCCACACCATTCCTATTTCCGGTGATGGTGCCGCCATACATGGTGAATGTAGCAGTGTCAGTGCTAGAGTGAGCATTGAGTTGCACACCATCAGACTTCTTATCGGTTGAGGTGATGGTACCGCTCTCGTGGTCGCACAGGGTCAGATTGCCATTCTTGGGAATAACAAACGTCGAAGCATCCTGTGCCGAATTGGTGATGCTCTTTCCGTTCAGGCAGAGATTTACGTTGCCTGAGATTTTGATCGTACCGGCAAACGTAATATCGTTCAGTAAGTAGTAGTTGCCCGCAGGAAGTTTGTATTCCATCCCTTCTGTGCCATTGCTACTGCTTACTTTCGTTCCGCCGCGCATCAGCGCCTGTGTATCTGCATTATAGGTCAGGGGAGTCCACAACACATCGTCATGCTTAGTCTTGTGACTGCAGTCTGCACTGCCACAGATTGCATGCTCATGCAGCTCGCCACTTACCACATACAGACTGTTGTCGATGTTCTGCACGCTGTATGTGTTGCTGCTATTATTGTCGATGGTGAATTTGCCCGCAATTTCATCCGTCAGGGTAATACCCGTGGCTGCCTCGGCGAACTTCATAAAATCTCCCTCCGCAGGCAGCTTTTCCAGCGTCACACCAATGTTTGCACCATCCGTCAAACTTGTGCCGCTGCCCCTAGTCGAGCCGACGGTGATAGTCTTGCCGCCAGGCAAATAAACATTGCCATTGGTGTTGCCGGTAATGTTCACATCCCCGTTGACTTCCATGGCTTCAACACTCTCAGCTACATACACACCACTACCGTTGTTCTTCGCCGTGTTACCGGTGACACTGCCACCACTCCATTCGACGCTATGATCACCTTTCACGGCAACACCGCCGCCGTTGGCATCGGCTTCGTTACTGGTGATGCTGCCACCACACATCTCAAAGGCGCAATCCATGTCAACGCCGCCACCGTTGGCGGCTGCCTTGTTGCCGGTAATCGTTCCACCTAACATCAAGAGTCTGCCAACGACATACCCCCCGTTCACTTTATAATTACTTACACGTCCAGCCACGCCACCGCCATTGTTTGCGCTGTTGTCTGTGATGCTGCCGCCGTACATGTAGAAGAAACTGCCGTCCAAATACACACCGCCACCGTGGTCATCAGTGTTGTTGCCGGTGATGTTTCCACTATACAGGCTAAGGTCACTGAAGGGTTTTAAATATACGCCACGCCCTTTCATACCGTCAACATGGGTAATCTCTCCTGTGTTGTTACCGCTGCCGTTACAGTCACAAAGTGTAAGTGAATCCGTATCTTTTCCTTCACCTACGGTAATGGTGTCAAAATTGCCGTTAGCTGTGATGCTGTAACCATTCAAACAAAGTGAGATGTAGCCTGTCGGATTCCAGCTCGTATTATTCAGAGCAATATTAGTCGTTAAATAGTAATACTGTCTGTGTGAGCTACTACTTCCACCCTTGATGTTGCGCAGATCCTCTTCCGTCCTGATCGCAGTCCACAGCACATTTTTGTGATTCTTACTCTCAGTGCAGTTCGCCGTGCCACAGAGACCATGCACATGTAATTCGCCGCTTGAAAAGTTGACAGCGTTGTCTAACGCATACTTGTAATAGCCGGTATCGCTGTTGAAAGCATTCAGGTCATCCGCGGTCAGTGTGTAATCATCGCTTGTACCCTTGGCGATGGCAACTCGCACACCCTCGGCGAGCTGCTGTCCCATGGTCACGCCAATCTTGGCGGAGCTGCTCAACCCGTTCGCACCGATGAGAATGGTCTTGCCGCTGGGCAAATAGACATTGTTATCGTTTCCATTACCCGCGTTGTCGGTGATTTGTGCCGTACTGGACACAGTAAACTTGCCGTAATAGGGCTCAGAAATATATACACCACCGCCGTTTTTGCTAGCGACGTTGTTTGAAATCCTACCACCGGACATGGTAAACCTCATATTTCCATATGCACTCTTCAGCCATATACCACCACCGTTACCAGTAACGGCTGTGTTTCTAACGATATTACCACCAGATATATTGAATTTTACTGACTTACTAATTGTAGATTCATAGTATATACCACCACCGCTAGACGGTGCATGGTTGCTGTCAATACTACCACCGGATATAACGAAGTTGGTGCTATCTTTTGCATACACACCGCCGCCGTTACCGTTTATGGTTACTTTGTTATCAGAGATACTGCCCTTATACATGTAAAAATTACCACCATCTACGTATACACCGGCACCACTACCTTTGGCAATCTGGTTTTTGGTAATTTCGCCGTTATACAGTATCAAGGTACCCAAGGACATTATACCTCGTCCTATATTATCCTGTGCATGGGTAATCTTGCCGACCACTTTCTGACAGTCGGTGATAATCAGCTTCGTTCCTTTCGCAACCTGAATGGCATCAACTTCTGCTGCACAGGTGATTGTTTTTCCATTTAAACAGAGTGCTACATCATAAGTGCAGATCCATGTATCATTCAATTTAACATTGTCTGTCAGATAATAATAGCCCCCACTCTTGATGTCAGTCAGATTGGAAACGCCTATCCAGGTCTGATTTCCATGATTCTCGCTGTCACCACAGGTTGCGCCACAAACGGGATGCCGATGCGGTTCGGTCGCCGACAATTTCACCTCGCCACCCACAAGAACTGGATAGAGGTTCTCTTTATCACTGCAAATATGATCCAAATCTTCTTCGGTCAGGTGACCGCCACCCCCAGCCTCCACAGCTACCGCGGCAACCGTTACGAGGTTGCTCTCGGTGGGTGTATCCTGGGTGGATACGCCGATTTTTCCGGCGAATGTGGATAATTTACTAATCCGAATTGCATTGCCGGTAGCCAGATAGACATTGTTCTGAACATCTTGACACAAGTTGTCACAGACCCGAGGAGCACCGCCGGCAATTTTAAAAGTACTATTTTCTACATAGACGCCGCCACCATTCTCGGTTGCCGTGTTATTGCTAATCTGCGCATTGCCGCTCATGGTAACCTGACCGTTTTTACGTACATACACAGCACCTCCTTGGGTGGCTGTATTGCCGCTGATTTTCGCATTATCGGACATATATAAGCAGTTACCGACTTCTCCGTCAGTGCTGGCAAATATATACACTCCGCCACCTGATGTCGTCCATTTGGTGGGAGCAATGTTGTTACTAATCTGTGCATTGCCGGACATGTTCATGACGCTTTTGTCCGACAACAGTACACCGCCAGCAGAAGCAGAGACCATGTTGTCGCTGATTACACCACCATACATGTTAAATGTGCTACCGAGCGCAGCGACGCCACCACCCCAACTTGCAGCATTGCCTCTGATTGCACCGCCATACATATTAAATGTGCTATTATGCACATACACACCGGCTCCATTATAACTGCCTTGGAGCTTATTACCACAAATAGTTCCACCGTACATGGTAAAAGTGGCGTTATTATCCACTTTCACACCTAAATCCGACCTTCCCACGCTGTGAGTGATAACTCCACCTGTAACGGAGATGCGGTTCTCCGTATTTTCCTCGCACGGCACCCATCGAGTGAACAGACCTTCCTTGCTTGTGGTGAAATAGTGCATACTCTCACTACTATTGCAGTCACAGAGAGTAAATTGTCCCTTATCTATCTCAATGACAACAAAATCCCCGTTTGCCGCAATGCTGTGACCATTCAGACAAAGCACCACGTTATTGTTCGGTTTCCATGTTTCCATTGTCACGATATCCTGAGTCAGGTAGTAATATCCTTCCGTTGCAGCTTGCAGTGCTGCTTCACTGTCTATGGACTTCCACTCTGTCACAATGCTATGCTTATACTTATCTGTGCATGTCGCGCCGCAGATGGGATGGTCAACATGCTGACCTTCCGCCACCGTCATCGGAACCGTCATCGGTGTATTCAACGCTTCAGAAATAGCATGAAGTCGTGTCATATCCAGTTCTGCGATCTGCTCCTTGGTCAGTGACTCCATAGCCTCGTCGATGGCTTCCAGCTGCGCACCGACACTTTCTGCATTTTCCACCGTCACTTCGTCCGGCAGAGCATCGATGAGTGCCTGTACCTTCTGCACTGCTGCCTTCTTCTCATCGTCTGCCGAGGTATCCTGCGTGCCGGCATCACTATCGCTGACACTTTCCACTGAGGGTTCCACAGTATCGGGGGCTTCGCCCGCAGTGGAATCTTCC